>Ga0068862_100000178_pt1 | contig 70334 bp, 61 predicted proteins | sample KBSSwiS52_FD_66598 | JGI IMG/M metagenome (GOLD analysis project Ga0068862, IMG submission 66598) | Switchgrass rhizosphere microbial communities from Kellogg Biological Station, Michigan, USA - KBS Switchgrass S5-2 | ecosystem: Host-associated > Plants > Roots > Rhizosphere > Soil ...
CGTCGGCTCTCCGTCGACGAACGACGTGTCGTGACCGCGCGAGCGCAGGGCCTGCGAGAAGCCAGTCTTGTCGGTGGCCTTCATGTAGGCTTCCTTCGGCTCGACCTGACCGCCGTCGACCAGCTCGATCAGCGCGTCGTTCAGCGTCATCATCCCCGAACGTCGTGACGTCTGCATGACGGACGTGATCTGGAACGTCTTGGCTTCGCGAATCAGGTTCGAGATCGCGTGCGTCGAGAGCAGGATCTCGCGAGCGGCAACTCGCCCACCACCGATCTTCTTGCACAGCACCTGCGACACGACGCCCTTCAACGATTCGGAGAGCATCACGCGGATCTGCTCCTGGCGATCCGCCGGGAACTGATCGACGAGCCGGTCGATGGTGCTCGGCGCGGTCGTCGTGTGCAACGTGCCGAACACGAGATGGCCGGTTTCCGCGGTCTCGATCGCAATGGATGCCGTCTCGAGATCGCGAAGCTCGCCCACCAGCACAATGTCCGGGTCTTCGCGTAGCGCCGCACGGAGGGCCTGCTTGAAGGAGACGGTGTGCACACCGACCTGGCGCTGGGTGATGACGCACCGCTTGTTCTGGTGGACGAACTCGATCGGGTCCTCGATCGTAATGACGTGGTCGGTGCGCGTCCGGTTGATCAGGTCGATGAGGGCGCAGAGCGTGGTCGACTTCCCCGATCCAGTCGGGCCGGTGACGAGGACCAGCCCCTTCGTGAGCTGGCAGAGTGCCTGGACTTCACTTGAGATCCCAAGCTCGTCGGCCGTCACGACCTTCGCCGGGATGACACGCAGCACGGCGGCCGAACCCTTGCGCTCACGGAACGCATTCGCGCGGAACCGGGCGAGCCCGGGAATCTCATACGCGAAATCGCTGTCGTTCGTCTCGGCGTATTCGGTACGGTTCCGTTCCGGCATGATCACGTGCAGCATGCGCGATAACGTCCCGTCATCCATCGGCGCCTGTTCGCCCAACCTCACCATCTCGCCGTGGCGGCGCACAATGGGAGGCTCGCCGCATCGCAGGTGGAGATCGGAGCCGGATTGCTCGATCAGCTGCCGCAGCAGGCTGTCGATGGCAGCACGCGCCGTAGTGTCCTCGCCGACATAGACACCATTGCTCGATGCGACAGGCGGCGGCGGAACTCGTGATGTGCCAGGCGCCGGCGTCGGGCGGCCCACAGCGCTCGTGAACACCGGCGTAGGGGCCAGACCACCGCCGTTCACCCCGACGGTGATCGCCGCCGTCCACTTTCCACCTTCATTGGTCGCGCTGGCGTTGAACACGCCATCGCCGCTCTTGTACTGAAATTCGGCAGGCGAGCCTTCGTCGAGCCGGCGCATGGCATCCGGGGGCGCGATTTCGCGAAGAAGACCGAGCAGATGTGAGGCGCCAAGCGGCTGTTTGGTCAACGGGACGGCCGCGCCGTCCTTGACGAGTGACGCGAGCTCATTCTCAACGAGGCGAAGCGCCTCGGCGCGATTGCTCACCATGACGGAGAGCAGGCGGTCCAACTGTGGCATTGGGCTCCGTCAGTCGAGAGGGCGAACCCGCTCGATGAAGCTGCGGTTCAGTAGGACGGTACCGTGCGCGGTGTAGAGTAACAGAAAGCGTTCACCGCCTCTGTTGAGATAGTCGATCACCCGAGTTCTTCCGCTCAGCGACTCGAGGTAGACGTTTCCTGTATGCAGAGTGCCGCCCGTGACAAGCACCTCGATCGTGGCCGGGGCACCGATCTGCCATTCGTCGGCCGGGGACGGGTCAGCACTCTCGACCTCCCGCACTCGATCCTTCGCAATCAGGAACAGTTCCCCGTTCGTCGTCAGCAGGGGAAAGAACGGTTCGGCGGAGTTCAGGATGTCCGCCGCCTCCTCACGCCCATACCGGTTTCGTGGGCTGGCCTGCACGAACAGCTCGCCCGTCATCCGCTCACCGCCGAGCGTGACGACCACGGCTGCCAGCCGATCCTTCGGAATGCGATAGTCGTTGTTGTTGTTCATCGGCCTCGGCCCTGCGGCGCCCCACGCGCTGCCCGATGAGGACGCGCCAGCGCCAAGTCTGGTCACCCTCGTCGCTTACGCCGTCACGCCGCGGGCCCCAAGCATTACGAGCCGAACGAGTTGGTGGCTCCGGCACGTCGTCCCGGGGATGCCTCAGTCGTGCAGGTGGCGCTCGCGTTCGTACATCTCGCTTCGCTCCAACTGCACGGTGACGTGCTCGATGCCGAACAATCGCATGGCATCGTGGAGGTGCTCGAGAACGTGCTGATGGCGATCCGGCTCCCGCACGATGGCGTGCACGCTCATCGCGACGAGGCCGGACGTCACCGTCCAGACGTGCAGATCGTGCACGGATTCCACACCGGGGATCGCTTCGAGTTGCGCGCGGACGGATCCGAGAGAGATGTGCGACGGCGTCGCCTCGAGGAGTACGTCGACGGATTCACGAACCAGGCGCCAGGCGCCGCGTAGAATGAGCAGCGCCATCAGGAGCGACGCGATGGGGTCGGCGGCCAGCCAGCCGGTCCACCGCACGATGACCGCGGCAGCAACCGTCCCGACGGAGCCGAGCAAATCGCTCAGCACGTGGAGGTACGCGGCGCGCACGTTGAGGCTTGCCGTGCCTGACGAGTGCAGCATGCGCGCAGCGATGACGTTGACGGCCAATCCGGCGATCGCTACGACGAGCATGAGACCGCTCTCGAGTGGCTCGGGCGCGCGAAGCCGCAAAAGCGCCTCCCAAACGATCCACACCGAGATGAGCAGGAGCGTGGCGCCGTTGAGAAACGCGGCGAGGACTTCCCAGCGCAGGTAGCCGTACGTCTTCTGTGGCGATGCGGGCTGGCGACTGAACCAGGCGACAAAGAGCGAGAGCGCGAGGGCAGCGACGTCAGTCAGCATGTGGCCGGCGTCCGCCAGCAGCGCCAACGAGTTCGCAAGCCAGCCGCCGATCACTTCCACCAACAGAAACGCAGCGGTGACCACCAACGCGGCCCGCAGCCGCCGAACGGAGGCGGACGACTCCGGCCCGCGCGACGCCTCGGTGACCCGACCTCCGTGCGTGTGACCGTGATGGTCGCCAGGCCCGTGCGCGTGCAAGTGACTCATGTGGGAGTCAGGCGCTGGCGGTTCGGTCTCGACGCGCGGTATCTTGCCCCGGTGATCGGTCGGCTTCTCGCCATCGTGATGCTCCTGCTGTTCAACGGGTTCTTCGTGGCCGCCGAGTTTGCGCTCGTACGGTCGCGGCGTACTCGGCTGGAAGCAATGGCGCGGAGCGGCGACGCCAAGGCGCGCCTCGCTCTTCGCGCGACGGGCAGTCTGCCGCGTCTCCTGTCAGCGAGTCAACTCGGGATCACCCTCGCGAGTCTCGCGCTGGGGTGGGTAGCGGAAAGCACCCTGGGCGAAGGGCTCGCCGCATGGTTCGGCACGCTGCCAATCGTCGTCGAACAATCGCTGCGCGTGAGCATCGGCGCCATAGTTGCGCTCGCAAGCGTCACCTACCTCCACGTCGTGTTCGGCGAACTCGCTCCGCGGGCGGTAGCGCTGAATCACCCGGAGCAATTCGCCCGCTGGCTGGCGCCACCGCTGATGGTGTTTGCGTGGCTCGTCACGCCCTTCATTGCCGTGCTGAACCGGTCATCGCAGGGCGTGCTCAAGGTCTTCGGACAACGCGGGGACGTCCTGGACGAGCCGGTGCACTCGCCCGACGAGCTGCGTCTCATCGTAGAGCAGAGCCAGGAAGGCGGAGCGATCCCCGCTCAGGACGCGGACCTCATCGAAGGGGTGTTCGAGTTCTCGGAAAAGAACGCGCGCGAAGTGATGACGCCGAGGACCGAGGTCGTCGCGATGCCGATCGACGCGTCCCTCGATGAGGCACTGGCCATCGTCGAGGAGAACGCCTTCTCTCGATACCCCGCGTACGACGACTCGATCGACAACATCGTTGGTCTCGTTCTCGCGAAGGATCTCCTCCGCGTGCTGCGCAATCCGCCGCCGGGATTCACGATCGAGTCGATCATGCGCGACGTGCACGTTGTTCCGGGCTCGCGCGAAGTGGAGGAAGTGCTCGCGGACTTCAAGCGGCTGAAGGAGCACATGGCAGTTGTCCTCGATGAGTACGGTGGCACGGCGGGGATCGTGACGATGGAGGACCTGCTCGAGGAGATCGTCGGCGAGATCCTCGACGAATACGATGAGCCGACGCCACCCGAGGCGACGGAGACGGCTGGCGAGGTGCTCGTGCCCGGATCACTGCACATCGGCGAGCTGAACGAGCGGTTCGGCCTGTCGGTTCCGCAGGACGACTACACGACGATCGGCGGCGTCGTGTTCGGCTCGTTAGGCAGGCTCCCGGTAGTCGGCGACCGGGTGACCGCAGGCGACGGGGCGTTCGTCGTCAGGCAGATGGATGGTCGGCGGATCGAGACGATCGCCGTGGACCTGCACCGGCCCGCATAGGCACGCCGACGGGTCGCCCTCAGCTGCGCTTCGCGGTGATCAGCGCGTGGCCGCCGCCGCGGTGCGATCCCGGAGTCTCGCGGCGATCGAGGCACAGACACGCACGGATTCCGTCATGCTCGACGCGTCGGCGAGCCCGCGCCCCGCGATGTCGAGCGCCGTGCCGTGGTCCGGGGATGTTCGAGGGAATGGCAACCCCAGCGTGACGTTCACGGCGCGCCCGAACGCGGCGACTTTGATGGCGGTCATGCCCACGTCGTGGTACGGTGCGATCACGGCGTCGAACTCTCCGCGCATGGCGCGCACGAACACGGTATCGGCAGGGAACGGGCCGGCGATTCGAGCCGCGCGAGCGGCCGGGGCGAGAATCGTGTCGTCCTCCGCGCCAAACCTCCCTCCATCGCCGGCATGTGGATTGAGCGCGCAGAGCGCGATCCGGGGCTCGAGGACCCCGAACCAGTCGACGAGACCACGGCGCGTCACGTCCGCGGCAGCGGCGATGGCGGCCGGCGTTACCGCGTTCGGCACGTCACGCAACGGGATGTGCGTCGTCGCGAGCACGACACGCAGCGGTGACATCGTCGCGTCCGGCGAAGCCGACGACGCCAGCATCATGGCGACGGAACGACCGGTCAGCGCGGCAAGCATCTCCGTGTGACCCGGATAGTCATACCCTCCCGCGAACAGTGCCGCCTTGTCGATCGGCGCCGTCACGATCCCATCGACCTCACCCGCCTCGGCCAACCGGACGGCGCGCTCGATCGCCCGGCCGGCCAGCTCGCCAGCATGGGCCGCCCCCCCAACAGTGGTCCACGCACCTACGGCCACGTCCACGGGTACCGTCGTGCCCGTCGGACCGACGACCGTGAGCTCGACCGCTGAGCGGCACGCCGGGTCGGCAAGGACCGCGGCGACGATCTCCGGCCCGATGCCGCGCGGGTCGCCTAACGTGACAGCCAACCGCACCGGAGCCGTCATGGGCGCCTCACGGGCTCGCGGAACGACGCAGTGTCTCGCGCAGCGACGACGGCCCTAGATGCGCACCGACACGTACAGATCCTTTCGCATCTGGTCGATCACGCGGCGCATCCCGCGCTCCTGGGCCACCTGCTCGCGAATCTGATTCCGGAAGTCGGAGAGGGTGTATTCACCGCCATCATCCGCCTTTACGAGCTGCGCGACGACGTATTTCTTGGCGGCGCGGGCCGGGTCGTCGATGGCAAAGGGCGGCACGAACGTGCCCGTGCCCTTCCCTTCGAACGCGGCCTTGTACGAATCCGGAAGCTTGTCACGCTCGAACGGCTGGAGGCTGCCGGTCTCCTCCTGCGCGTCACGATCGTGATAGCGGACCACGAGCGTGTCGAAGTTCACCCCTGCCTGCCACTGTGCCGACGCACTGTCGGCGCGCAGCTTCGCCGCGGCGATGTCGGTGGAGTCGATGCGCGGACGAATCAAAATGTGTCGCGCTTTTACTTCGCCCGGCTGGACACGATCCACGCGGATGATGTGATATCCGAAGGTCGTCTCGACTACGGGACTCGTCTGCCCCGGTGCGAGCGCGAACATCCAGCGCTCGAACGGCGGGACCATCGTGCCGCGGCGGTTCCAGCCGAGATCACCACCGAGTTCCTTCGACGACGGGTCCATCGATTCGCGCTTGGCAATCTGCTCGAAGTCACCGCCCTTTCGAATCTCGACCAGCAGGGACTCCGCTTTCGCGCGAGCGGTCGCCTTCGCCGCCTCCGACGCATGCGCGGGGACGACGATCTGTCGGAACGTGACCGTGGCCGGGCGCTTGGGGAGGTTGTCCTTGGACTTCTCGAACGCCTCGTTGACGTCCTGCTCGCTCACCGGAACGGGAACGATCTTGCCAGCCTGCCGCAGCTTCGCGAACAGCTTCTCCTGCAGCGCATTGCGGCGGGACTTCTCGTTCATCCACCGCTTGTATTCGTCGGGCGTGCCGAAGCCACCGCTCTTGAGCGCCTGGGCGAACTCTGCATCCGTCTTGAATTGCGATCGCACGCGCTTCATTTGCGTGTCCGCTGCATTCTGCACGTCGATATCGGCGACGTGAACGGAGGTGTCGCGGAGCGCGTGCTGCACGATCACTTCCTCGTCGATCATCTCCTGGATGACGCCGCGGGCGACCGCCATCTGCTCGGCCGAATCGGTTGGGAGCTTGAGGCCGCGCGACGCGCGGCGCTCGTTGATCTCCTCCATCACCTCGGTCCAGAGGATCGGGCGGTCACCGACAACCGCCGCGATGCGATCCACCTGGAGCGCACCGCTGTCGGACGGGGTCGCCGGCGGTCGCGCGGCCACGGGTGGATTGGGCGGCGTGTTCTGGGCAACGGCGAGCGGCGCGCAGAGCAGCGTCGCCATCGCGGCGAGGCGGAGCGTTCGGAAAGTGGTCATCGCTGATTCTACCCGGCGCGAGCGGAACGAGGTCCGACGCGCCCAAAGCGATGAGCGGGCGGGATATCCCGCCCGCTCATCATGTGAACTACGGCTTCTTCGTCGTATCCGGCGCCGGCACGGGAGCGGCAGGCGCGGCACCAGGCTGCCCAGGCAACGGCACCGCCGACGGTGGCTGCTGCGCTGCCTTCGTCGAATCGGCCACGGCGCGAATACGCTGAGCGCGCTCGAGCGCACGATCGACACCCGCGGCGTTCACCTTGTAGTCGTACTTCGCATGCAGCGCGGACTCGAGCGTCGGCTGAATCGGCACGAACTGCTCGTCCTTCGTCAGCAGACGTTCCATGTAGTCGTTGACCCGCGCGGCCGCGAGTCGCTCCCGCTCGGCGACGGTCTTTGCACTATCGGCCAGCCGGTTCGGCGAGATGTTCAGGCCCGACCACGTGTTCGCGACCATTCCGACGAAGGCGCGGCGAATCTCGTTTACCTCGTTGGTATCGAGCGTGATCTTCGCGCTGTCAGCCTGACGGAGCAGGAGGTCGTTCCGGACGACCGCCTTCACAAAATCAGGCATTGCAGAATCCGGCGCCTGTTGAATTTGCTGGCGAAGCTGCTGGGGATTCGGGAACGCCGTGATCCACTTCGCCGCGCGCGCCGCGGTGAAGTCACCCATGATGGAGGTCGCGATCACCGTCTTGTCGTCGCGGTGCGCATCAGGCGACGCCGCGATGGCCTTCACCACGGCCGGCGCGTTCGGCTTGACCACCACCTTCGCCGTCTCGTTCAGCTTCGCGACGTACAAGCTCTCGCCCGTTCGCTGCGCGCCCTGGTTGTTCATGGCGGCGAACTGGTCCTTCACCTCGTCGTACGTCGAACGACGAATGATGTGATAGCCGAATTGCGAACGCACGGGCTGGGAGATCTCGCCCGGCTTGAGCGCAGCGAGCGCGTTCCCGAACTCCGCAACCATCTGCTCTTTCGGGAAGACGCCGAGATCCCCACCGGGCCCCGCGGCCTGCGGTTGATTGTACTTGGTCGCCATGTCGGCGAAATTCGCCGACGTCAGCTGAGCGCGAACCGACTGCGCCTTTCGCAGCGCGGAGTCCGCCGCCGGGCTTTCGCCTGGAGGCGCGTTGAACAGGATGTGTCGCGCCGCAAGAAGCTTTCCGCTGGCGTAGGCGGCAGCATTGCCGGCGGTATCCGTCGATGCCCAGCTCTTCGCGACAATGTCGTAGAACTTCTTGATCCGGGTGTTCGTCATCGCCGGCCACATGGCCTCGTCGATCACCTCAGCCTGGTTGAGCGAGTCGTTGTGGGCCGCCGCGCGGGCCAGCAACTGATAGTTCACCCACATGTCGGCGACGGTCTGAACCACGTCACGACGAAGCGGGATCTTGGACGCACCAAGCAGCTCGGCAAGTCGCGTGACGGAGAGCTCCTGCGAACCGGCGCGCGCCGCGACATCGACATGCGCAGTCATCGCCTCCTTGAAGCCGTCGCAAGCAATGACGGGCACGCAGACGGCGAGGGCGAGGACGAGGGGACGTTTCATCGAAAAAGAGATTGGGAGTTAAGTCGCTGCCACCGCGCGCGTCGGCGACGATCTGCGAACGTCACGATGCGATGGGGCAGCGGGCGGTGATTCTTACACGGCGTTTGGTACAAACGTTCAGGCGGCCACCAGTCCTCGCAGAGCCCTGACGAGCCCGTCGAGAATCGGAGAACCGCCGACGCGTGTCAGCTTGAGCGAGAGCGGGTGCGTCCGACGCACCTCCGCCTGGAACTGCACCTCATGGAACGCGGCCGAGAGCCCCTTCATACGTGGCACGGCCGTCTCGCGAAAAGTAACACGGGCCTCGTCGCCGCGCACCAACAGCCCGTCGATCCCCAGAGACCCGCCGACCAGGCGCAGCATTGCGGTCGCAAAGAACGCTTCGGCCGGCGCCGGTATCGGGCCGAACCGGTCCCGGACCTCGCTGCGGAGCTCCTCGATTCCCTCCGGGCCTCCCAGGGCGCTCAGACGGCGATAGACGTCGAGCTTGGCGTCCTGCGATGGGATGTAGTCGTCGGGCAAATAGGCCGGCAGGTCCAGCGAAACGTCCGAAGGCACCAGCTTCGGCCGGCCACCGGCATCCATGACGCGCCGGACGGTCTCCTCGAGCATTCTCAGGTACATGTCGAAGCCGACCGCATGAACGAAACCGGACTGTTCCGGCCCCAACAGATTCCCCGCCCCGCGCAGCTCGAGGTCCTTGAGCGCCACTCGGTATCCCGAGCCGAGCTCCGTATGGTGCTCCAGCACCTGGAGACGCCGCTCGGCGTCCGGATCTACGGCGTCAGGGACGACGAGATAGCAGTACGCCCGACGATGGGACCGGCCAACGCGCCCACGCAGCTGATACAGCTGCGCCAGCCCGAACGTGTCGGCGCGATTCACGAACATCGTGTTGGCATTCGGCACGTCGAGTCCCGACTCGACGATCATCGTCGACACGAGGACGTCGACCTCCCCGGCGACGAAGCGGTGCATGACGTCCTCGAGGTCGCGGTCGCGCATCTGCCCGTGGCCGACGGCGACGCGCGCTCGCGGCGCGATTCGGCGAATGCGGTCGGAGATCGCCTCGATCGTCTCGATTCGGTTGTGGACGAAGAACACCTGCCCACCACGATCCAGCTCGCGCGCGATGCCCTCCTCGATCAGGCCCTCGTCCCATGGCTCGACGAACGTGAGCACCGGCGACCGGTCGCGTGGCGCCGTCTGCATGAGCGTCATGTCGCGCAAACCGGCAAGCGAGAGGTGAAGCGTCCGCGGGATCGGCGTCGCGGTGAGCGTCAGGACGTCGGTTTCCAGCCGCAACTGTTTGAGCCGCTCCTTGTGCTTCACCCCGAAGCGGTGCTCCTCGTCGATGACGATGAGACCGAGATTCGCGAACGTCACGTCCGCGCTCAGGAGTCGGTGCGTCCCGATAATGATGTCCACCTTTTTCGCCTTGAGATCAGCGAGTACCTCAATCTGCTCCTTCGCTGATTGAAACCGGCTCAACGCCGCCACGCGAACGGGGAAGTCGGCGAACCGCTCACTGAACGTGCGCTGATGCTGGTCCGCGAGGATCGTCGTCGGAACGAGGATGGCGACCTGGCGATCGGATTGTACGGCCTTGAACGCCGCCCGAACGGCGATCTCGGTCTTGCCATACCCGACGTCACCCACGAGCAGCCTATCCATCGGTCTCGGCTTCTCCATGTCGCCTTTGACGTCGACAGTCGCCTTGCGCTGATCGGGCGTGTCCTCGAACAGAAACGACGATTCGAGTTGTCGTTGCCACGCCGTGTCGGGGAAGTGCGCCGGCCGAGAGGCGACCTGACGGCGCGCATAGAGGTCGAGGAGCTCGACCGTCATCTCCTGGATGGCCGCGCGCGTCCGATCACGCTGCTGAGCCCAACGCTTGCCGCCCAGCTTGTGGAGACGCGGCGGCGCCGCATCGCCGTCCGCATCGCCAGCCGCTCGGTATCGTTCGATCTGGTCGATGCGGTACAGCGGAACGTTGAGGCGATCCCCGCCCTCGTACTCCACCACGGCGACTTCGACGGTGCTCTCAGCGACGAAGATCGTCTGCAAGCCGCGGTAAATGCCGACGCCGTGCTCGAGATGGACGACGAAGTCGCCGGACTTGAGCGCGGTGATGGCCTCGAGGGTCGCGCCGGTCGTGTACCGGCGGGCGCGACGCAGCCGCCGCTCGCGACGGAAAATTTCGTGGTCCGTGAGGATGCGAAGCCCTGACGGACGGGAATCGGGAATCGGGAATCGGGAATCGACGGGCGCATCGGTCGGTGGGATCACGAAGCCGCCATCGAGCACGCCGATCGTCAGCGCCGCGGGCGAGGCGCTGAAGGTGTCCTCGTTCAGCAGCTCATCGAGACGCTCGGCCTGACCCTCGTTGTCGCACAGGATGATCGTCGGCATACCGTCCCGGACGACGCGGCGGAGCCGCTTGATGTCGCGATCGATCGCGTCCGGGTGCCGGATGGGGAACACGACGTCGGCGCCGGTTCCGGCACCCGGCACAACTGCGATCGTCCCGAACTCCGACAGCGCCCGCATCACATCGGCAGGCGGCTGAAACAGCTCGTCTCGTCGTGGAACGTCCTCCCCGCGGCGCCGCGCCAGGTCGAGGTGGTGCTGCGCCTCATCCCACGTGCGCTGCAGCTCCGGCTCGATGTGAGCGTCGCCGGGGAGCATGACGATCGTTTCCGGTGGCCACAGCGACGCAACCGACACCCGCTCGAACTGCTCCTCCGCCTCATCAGGCACCTGGCCGTCGACGGGGAGGATGACGGCGACCTCCGCGGCGCGCGTCGACCGCTGGCTGTGCAGGTCGAAATGGCGGAGCTCCATGATCTCGTCGCCCCAGAACTCGAGGCGCACGGGGTCGGCCATCCCGAAGCTGTAGATGTCGAAGATCCCGCCACGCACCGAGAACTGCGCGACGTCCTCGACCATCGGCACACGCTCGAATCCGATCTGCTGCAGATGCTGCGCGAGCTCCTCGGGGCGCCTAACGTCGCCCTTCCGGATCTCGATCCGGGCCGAACGTAGCGTTGTCGGCAGGCGCGTTCGCTCGAGCAGTGCGCGCGCCGTCGTGAGCAGGACGCGGACGTCGCCGCGCGACACGCGCTCCAGCGTCTCCACACGCTCGCCGGCAACTTCGGCGTGGGGCTCGGCTTCGCCGAAGCCTTCGCGCGGTGGGTACAGCGCGACGGGCGTCTCGTCCAGAATCGCCTGGAGATCTGCGAGCCACCGCTCGGCCTGCGGAACACCTTCCGTGACCACGACGAAGAAGCGTGTCGGCAACCGCCGCGCGAGTGCGGCAAGCACTACCGCGTCGCTGGAGCCGGCCGTGCCCCCGATGGTCAGTCGGGCGCCGGGAACGGGAACGGTGTTGACGACACGCGCAAACGCCGGCAGTGCGGCAACGGCGTCGATCAGCGTCGGAAGCGCCACTACGCTGCCGCCTTCACCGCCACGCGTCTGGAGCCCTCGCCAGAACCACGCGCAATGATCGCCTCGGCCAACAACACGAGCGCGGCGAGTATCAACAGCGGCGTGCCGAGGGGTCTTCGTGCGGACCCGGTGTAGGCGTCAGCAGCCCATCGCTGGCCATCCGCGGTGATGCGCACGTCGCGTCCCTCGAAGCGCGCCCGGAGCGCCGGGGTGGCGAGCCGGCCTAACGCGGACTCGTCAGGCTCGCCATTGACCACGAGTGCGCCGGCCTTCGCACCCGCCCGCCGAAGGAAATAGACGCCCGACCGGTCCGGTGCGGTGAACTCGCCGTTGCTGATGGTGGCCGGCTGTCCGGCCACGTCGTCGACCGCCTGAACGCCCGCTGGAGCACGCACCCGCGCGCCGGGAGCAGAGGCGAGGATCACGCCGGCATCGCCGGCCAGTCGCTGCGACGCAGCCTCGGCGATCCACGGGAGGAAGCCGGCACGCACCGGGAAGTCGGTCGCAGCCGGATCGAGCGGTGATGCGACGATGACATATCGATCACCGGCGACGACCCAGGGCTCCGCGCCGACGCGCGCGACCGTATCTGCCGCGGCGTCGCCGGCCGGCGTCAACGGGTAGCGCATCGACACGCTGGCACCGTCGAGCAGCTTGTTGGCAACCGCCGCCGGCTCGCGCACCGTGGCAGTTTCGCGTCGTGCGGCGCCGAATCGCCACGGCACGCCCGCGCGTTCGAGCGCACGATTGGCGGCACCGACGCGCACCGGATCGGACGGGGCGACGATCAGCGCGGGTAGGCGGCCTAACGCATCGGCTGGCACGATCGCCGCCTCTGCACCGAGCCGGAGGCGATCGCTCTGCACCAACGCGTCGATGGCCGTTCGAACGAACGGGCCGAGCGTCGCGTCCACGGTCACGGCCGGCGCGGCGCCGATCCATGCCGCGAAGTAGCGCACGTCGTCGCCGCGCAGCTCATCCGGCTCGAGCTCGACGGACCCGGCGACCCACCCGCGCTCGGGCGGTGCCGCCCTAACGAGTATCTCGTCGCTGCCCACGGCCGTGCCACGTGCGAGCGTCCGCGCGTCGTTCCCGGTCCCTCCAATGGCAATGCGATAGGTCGTCGAGTCGGCGCCCAGCGTCCGCGCGACCACGCTGCCTCGCGGCGTCCAGCGGGGCGGTCGCGCTTCGGCGACTGTCACCGCGTGGTTCGCCGGCGGCGCGCCGGTCGGGATGAACGCGCTGACGCCGACGTCACCGACGGCGGTGACCCGGCGCCATGCCGTTGCCTGCCCGTCGCTCGCAATGGCCACATGGAGCGCCGACAACCCTGCGCCGCGAACCAGTCCGATCGCACGGGCGACCGCTCCCGGGAGATCGCCGGCGCCAGCCATGGGCTCGAGTCGCTGAATGGCGTCTGCGACCGATGCGGGCGAACCCCCGACGACCCGACCATCAGCGGTCACCAGCCAGACGCGATCGGACGGCGTGGCCTGACGCGCAGCCGACAGCGCCGCCGCGCGGAGCCGTCTGAACAGCGGCGCGCCATCAACGATCGTGGAGGTGCTGAGGGAGTTGTCGAGCACGATCGCGATCGCCGTCGGCGCGTGACCCGCCCCGATGAGCCGTCCTACCGGGCGCGCCGCCGCCAGCGCGATGAACAGCACCGCGAGAATGCGCAGCAGCATCAGCAGCAGGTTCCGGAGCTTCAGCTTCCTGCTGTTCTCTTTCTCGGCTCGCAGGATGTAGCGCGCTGCCGGAAACTCTACCCGCAGCGAGATGCGGCGGCGCAGGAGATGGAGCAGCAGCGGGACCGCCGCGGCACCCGCCAGCAGCAGATAGAGCGGCTCGAGAAAGCTCATGGCAGCCGCTGGCGAGCGGCGAACGCCTTGCGTAACGGGACGCCGAACGGGACGTCCGTCGTGAACACCTCGTAGCCGGCTCCCGTCGACTGGAGCGTATCGCGCCACTCCGCGATGGCTTCCTCGACCGTCTCGCGGTACGCCGACCGCACATCCGCCACCGTCGCCGTTACCTCGAGTCCGGACTCGGGATCGGCGAACACCGCTTCGCCGCCAAGCGACAGGTCGCGCTCCGCCGGGTCCATGATGTGGAGGACGGTGACGTCGTGCCCGACCGCGCGAAGCAGGCGTATGGATTCCGCGACTGCCGCCGGTTCCACGAGCAGGTCGGAGATGAGAACAACCATGCCGGGGCGACGAATCAGCCGCGCCGCCTGCAGCAGCGCGGCCGGCGCGATGGACGCGAGTCCCGCCCCCTCCTCCTCGAGCGCATGGAGAATGCGGCGCCACTGCGCGGTGCGAGCCTTGGGCGGAATCACGCTGCGAAGCCGGTCGTCGTAGCGAATGAAGCCGACGGCGTCCCGTTGACGAATGAGCAGGAGCGAGAGCGCCGCCACGAGCTGCTCCGCGTAGCGAAGCTTCGTCAGATGCGTTGGCGCGCTGCTCCACGCCATGGATCGACTGACGTCGAGAATGATCGTGGCGCGCAGGTTCGTCTCTTCCTCGAACTGCTTGACGACCCACTTGTTCGAGCGCGCTGCGATCTTCCAGTCGATGAATCGCAGGTCGTCGCCTGGCTGGTAGGCGCGATACTCCGCGAACTCCACCGAGAACCCCTTCTTGGGGGACCGGTGCAAGCCCGTGAGGAATCCGTCGACGACCCAACGCGCAATGATCTCGACGTGGCCAAGGGAGGCCAGGCTCGCCGGGTCGAAGAGGTCAGCGCGGACAGCGCGGGAGTTTTCCATCGCGGTGGGAAGATAACCGAGGCGCGAGAGCAACCGGGAGAAACGTCCGGCGGAGAAGTGGACCAGTCACGCGCCCATGATCAGGCCAGTTCGCGAGTTGGTCGGTCAGGGGCAGGTGGCTATCTTTCAGGGCTTTCGTGGCACCTCCTCGCCGGAACCTCCGTGAATCTCGACCATATCCGCAATTTCTGCATCGTCGCCCACATCGATCATGGGAAGTCGACGCTTGCCGACCGATTGATCGAGAGCACAGGCACCCTCCAGAAGCGGGAGATGAAGGCCCAGGTACTCGATACGCTCGATCTGGAACGAGAGCGTGGTATCACGATCAAGCTGAACGCCGTCCGGATGAACTACACCTCGCGCGACGGTGGCCTGTACGAGCTGAACCTGATCGACACGCCCGGCCACGTCGACTTTACGTACGAGGTGTCCCGTTCGCTCGCGGCGTGCGAAGGCGCGATTCTCGTCGTCGATGCGTCGCAGGGCATCCAGGCGCAGACGCTCTCGAATCTGTTCCTCGCGCTCGACGCTGGCCTGGAGATCATTCCGGTCCTCAACAAGATCGACCTGCCGGGCGCTGAGCCGGAACGTCGCAAGCAGGAGGTCCACGATCTCATCGGTGCCGATCCCGATCGAATTCTGCTCGTGAGCGCAAAGGAAGGGCTTGGCGTTCCCGAGCTGCTCGAGGAGATCGTCGCGCGCGTTCCGGCTCCGACGGGCGATCCGGACGGTCCGCTCCGGGCGCTGATCTTCGATTCGTACTACGATCGCTACCGGGGGGCCGTCCCGACGGTGCGCGTCGTCGACGGATCCATCAAGCGCGGCATGGAGATCACGTTCGGCGCGAACGAAGGGAAATACGAGGTGAGCGACATCGGGTACATGCAGCTTCGGCCGGTGCCGACCGATGAGCTCGGGCCGGGCGAGGTCGGCTACGTCGTCGCGAACGTGCGGAGCGTGGCGGAGACTCGTGCCGGCGACACGATCTTCGATGCGAGCAATCGCGCGAGCGGCCCGCTGCCGGGGTACCAGGACGTTCACTCGATGGTGTTCGCGGGCATGTACCCGTCGGACACCTCGGCATACGAGCAGCTGCGCGACGCGCTCGCGAAGCTCAAGCTGAACGATGCGTCGCTTCAGTACGAGCCGGAGACGTCCACGGCGCTCGGCTTCGGATTCCGCTGCGGCTTCCTCGGCCTGCTTCACATGGAGATCGTGCAGGAGCGGCTCGAGCGCGAGTTCGACCTCGACCTCGTGACGACGGTGCCTAACGTGGAATACCACGTGTACGAAGAAAACGGCACGATGACGCTGATCGAGAATCCGTCGAAAATGCCGGCGCCCGGCACGTTCGCTCGCGTCGAGGAACCGTACGTGAAGGCGCGCATCATGGCACCGGCGGACTACATCGGTCCGATCATGACGCTCGGCAACGAGCGACGCGGCGTCTACAAGAACATGACGTACCTGGACCAGGCGCGCGTGGAGTTCGACTGGGAGTTCCCGCTCGCCGAGGTCATTCTGGATTTCTTCGACCGGCTCAAGACGATCAGCCGCGGATACGCCTCGCTCGACTACGAGATGCTTGGATACCGCGCGAGCGACCTCGTGAAGCTCGACATGCTGATCAATGGCGACGCCGTGGACGCGTTCAGCGTCATCATCCACCGCGACAAGGCCTACGAGTACGGCCGCAAGATCGCCGACAAGCTGCGCGAGCTCATTCCAAGGCAGCTGTTCGAGGTCGCGATCCAGGCCGCGATCGGCAACAAGATCATCGCCCGCTCGTCGGTGAAGGCGCTGCGAAAGGACGTGCTGGCGAAGTGCTACGGCGGCGACATCACGCGCAAGCGGAAGCTCCTCGAGAAGCAGAAGGAAGGAAAGAAGCGCATGAAGCAGGTCGGCGCCGTCGAGATTCCACAGGAAGCATTTCTGGCGGTGCTGCAGGTCGAATAGGCCTGCGCACGTCACGCGTCAGACGCGCTCCTGGCGGTCACCGCGTTGAATCCACCACCGATCGCCGTGCAATTCTCGCTCGTCATCCAGACTTCGTTCCTCGGCGACGTCGTGCTCACGACGCCACTCATGGCGGAGTTGGCACGGCGAGGGCCGGTCCACGTCGTGGCCACGCCCGCGGGCGCGCCGCTGCTCGCGCGCAATCCGGACATCGCCGGGGTGACGATCTACGACAAGCGCGGAACGGCGCGTGGCGTCGGTGGCCTGGCGAACGTCGCCGCGGACCTCGACGCCGCGCGGGCACGTGCGGCCACTGACGGGGCGAAGGACGCGATCGCGTATCTCGCTCAGGGCTCCGTGCGCAGCGCCGCGTTGGCACGGCTCGCCGGGTTTCGCACGCGCGTCGGTTTCTCGACGTCAGCCGGCCGGTGGCTCTACACGCACCGCGTGCTCTATCGGGATGACCGCCACCATGCCGAGCGATTGTGGACCCTGGCGGACACTTCCGGCGCGGCGCCCACGCGCGAGCAGCTGCGACCGCGGCTCTTTCCTGGCGGCGCCGAACGAGAAGCGGTCGACCGACTCCTCTCCGAGGCGCCGGCCGACACGCCGTTCATTGCGCTCGCTCCGGGCAGCGTGTGGGCCACGAAGCGATGGCCGTACTACGCCGATCTCGCGCGGCAGCTATCGGCGCGCGCGCGATTGGCCGTGATCGGTGCGAAGGACGATGCTCCGCTGGCAGGCGAAATCGCGGCCGCGGCGCCGGGCCGCGTGATCGACGCGACCGGGCGCCTCTCCTTGTTAGGCTCGGCGGAGCTCATTCGCCGGTGCGTCGTGCTCGTCACGAACGATTCGGCGCCGCAGCACCTCGCGTCCGCCGTTGGGACACCGACCATCACGGTCTTTGGGCCCACGGTACCCGAGTTCGGATTCGGTCCGCTCGCGCCGCACTCCCTGACGGCCGGCGTCAGCGGACTCGATTGTCGACCCTGCGACCGCCATGGCCCGGCGCGATGCCCGCTCGGTCACTGGCGGTGCATGCGCGACCTCGACGCCGCGACCGTCGCCGACATCGTCGCGCGCGTCGAAGCGGAGCGGCCGTGAGCGTCTTCGGCCTGGCACTCGCGCTGGTCGTGGGACTGGTGCTCGGGCTGCTTGGCGGCGGCGGGTCCATCCTCGCCGTTCCGACGTTCCTCTACGTATTTCACGTCGAGCCGAAGCCAGCCATCGCGATGAGCCTGGTCGTCGTCGGCATGAGCGCGCTCGTTGGGTTTCTCACACACTGGCGACAAGGCACCGTCAACGTGCGGATCGCCGTGCTGTTCGGGGCGCTCGCGATGGTCGGCGCGTTCGCCGGCGCGCGCGCCGCGGCGTACGTCCCCGCCTCGGTGCAGCTGTCGCTGTTCACAGCCTTTGCCCTGACCGCAGCCGTCATGATGCTCCGTGACTCGCTGCGCACGTCGCGGGCCGGGACATCGCCCGCAACACCGCAGCCCGATGCGACGCGCACGTCGCCGTCGTCGTTGCGCTTTTCCGCGATGCTCGGCGTTCAGGCCGTCGCGGTCGGTGTGCTCACCGCGCTGATCGGCGCGGGCGGCGGCTTCCTCATCGTCCCTTCTCTCGTGCTCGTCGCCAACGTGCCGGTGAAGGAAGCGATCGGCAGCTCGCTCCTGATCATCGCCATGAACGCCACGAGCGGCGTGGCCGGCTACCTCGGGCAAGTACCTTTCGACTGGCGCCTCGTCGCCTGGTTCACCGGCGTCGCAGCGCTTGGTGCAGTGGTCGGCACGCGCGTCATGCGACGACTGCCCGCCGCGCGGATCAAGCAGGCGTTCGCTATAATGATTCTCGTGCTCGGCACGTATCTCGTCGTCCGGAATCTCACGCACTAGCCGTCTCGCCGAGCCGCGCGCGTCGCGCGCCGAGCCGGATCTTCCCGTCAACACCTCCGCTCTCGACTCACATGGGTGCTCGGAAACGACAGCGCTACGTCATTGGCGTCGATCTCGGCGGTACGAACATCGTCTCGGGGGCGATGCCGGAGGACGGAAGCCGCGAGATCGCGATACGCTCGGAGCCGACGCGCGCCGATCAGGGTGCCGAGGCCGTCGTCGATCGCATCGCGCGCATGATCGAGACGGTGATCGCCGAAACCATCGCGGAAACGGGCGCGAAGCGCGATGACTTCGCAGGTGTCGGGATCGGCTCTCCGGGCCCGCTGGATCGCGAGCGTGGGCTCGTGATCGTTACGCCGAACCTCGGCTGGCGGAACTTTCCGCTGCGCGATGAGGTGTCGAATCGCGTCGGGCTGCCGGCATCACTCGACAACGATGCGAACTGTGCGACGCTGGGCGAATGGTGGTGTGGCGCAGCGAAAGGTGCGCGGCACGTCGTCGGCATGACGATCGGCACCGGCATTGGCGGTGGCCTCATTCTCGATGGCAGGCTCTTTCACGGCGCGTCGGACGTGGCGGGCGAGATCGGACACACGACGATCGACTCGACGGGGCGCCGCTGCAAATGCGGCAACTACGGATGCCTCGAGGCGTACGCATCGGGTCCCGCGATTGCGGAGCGCGCGCGCGAGGCGCTCGCGGGCGGCGAGCCGTCGATCCTGCCGAAACTCGTTAGGGACGACCTGTCACGCATCACGGCCCAGCTCGTGTACGACGCGGCAAAGCAGGATGACGATGTCGCGCGACAGGTCGTGCGCGAGACGGCGAACTTCCTCGGCGCGGGCATCGCGAACCTGCTGAACATCTTCAACCCAGATGTCGTCGTCATCGCGGGCGGAGTCACGCAGGCGGGCGAGCCATTGTTCGAGCCGTTGCGCGCAGAAGTGCGGCGTCGCGCGTTCCGTCCGGCGGTGGAGGCGTGTAGCATCGTACCGGGCACGCTGCGCGGCTCCGCGGGCGTGGTGGGAGCAGTGGCTACGTTCAAACAGCAATTCCTCGATGGCGTTTAGCGGGAACCGGGAACAGGGGACGGGGAACGGAGGCCATTGGCTGCAGGCTGCGGGTTCTGAGTCGGGCAGCGGGACGCGTTCAGCGCCGGTTCCCAGTTCGCCGTTCGCGGTTCCCGTTCGAAAGAAACGCCTTGGCGTAATCGGGACGTTCGTGTGGGACGTCATCTACGGCCGCGATCCCCGCGAGCTGCCGGTCGAGGAATGGGGCGGCATCACGTACGCGCTCAGCGCGCTCGATGCGGCACTCGCCGACGATTGGCAGATCGTGCCGCTGGTGAAAGTCGGCGATGACCTCGCGGTGGAGGCGCGACGATTCCTTCGGACGCTGCGACACGTGGCGCCCGACGCCGCTCCGATCGCCGTGCCATATCCCAACAATCGCGTCGAGCTGCGCTACTTCAGCGACGAGCGGCGGAGCGAGCGGCTCACCGGCGGCGTGCCCGGGTGGAGCTGGCTCGGTCTCAAGCCGCTGCTCGCCGATCTCGACGCACTGTACGTCAATCTGATCAGTGGCTTCGAGCTCGATCTCGAGACCGCGCAGCTGATCCGGCAACATTATCGCGGTCCGATCTACTGCGACCTGCACTCGCTCGTCCTGAGCGTGCAGGCGACCGGCTTTCGCGCGCCGCGGCCGCTCGAGAACGTCGCCGCATGGTGTGCGTGCTTCGATCTGCTTCAGGTCAACGAGGACGAGGTCGCGATGATGGCGCCGGATCCCATGGCGCTCGCGGCCACGGCTTTTTCGAGCGGCATCCGATCGCTCGTCGTCACGCTCGGCAGCCGCGGCGTCGTGTACTTCGCCGCGCCGGGCTTCGACTTGCTCGCAGACCTTACGCGACAACCACTTGGCTCCGTTCCGGCCATCGGACCCGTTCGCACGGCGCTCGTGCCCGCGGATCCCGTGCGCGGCACGCTCGATGCCGGTGATCCCACCGGATGCGGCGACGTGTGGGGTGCGACCTATTTCTCCCGACTGGTTGCCGGTGATAAGTTGTCCGACGCGATGCGCGCGGCAATGCGCGCCGCGGCACGCAACGTGGAGCACCGGGGTGCCACCGGGCTCGCGCATTACCTTCGCGGAGAGCTCAGCCCGACGTGACCACCGTCATCAACGTTCCTCCCTCGCTCGACGACGCTACGATCGAGCAGGTCCTGGATCAGGTGGCCCCGCTCGCGCGAGATCAGAAGATCCTCATCGACGCTCGTCACACCCGGTGGGCGTCGCCGTACGCGCTGACCACGCTGCTCACGGTGGCGCAGACGCGCGCCGAACGCGCCGGCTTTGCCGGTCCCGAGAACGATGACACGGCGTCATACTGGGCACGCACGGGTTTTTACAAGCACGCCGAGCAGCTGTGTGATCTGCACGGGCATGTCCCGCGTGCCCGTAACGGGGGTGAGTCGAGCGTCCTGCTCGAGATCACGCCGGTCGCGAAGAGCGAGGACGTGCACGACGTGGTGGAGCGGATCCAGCAGAAGGCGCAAGCGATTCTCGTCAACGAGCTGCACCTCGACCCCCAGGCGACGATGCGCTTCGCGATGACACTCTCCGAAGCGTGCCAGAACATCGTCGAGCACGCGCAGCGCGGCGGGTGGGTGGCGGTGCAGACATACACGTGGCGGCAGCGGCTCGGCCGGCGTGTCGTGCAGATCGCCGTGTGCGACGCCGGCATCGGGTTCCGCGCATCGCTCGAGAGCGCGCATGGACGACGCATCAGCGATCGGTGGGATGACGGCATGGCACTCGAAGACGCGGTGATCCGCGGCGTGAGCCGGTTCCGCGACCCGGGGCGAGGACAAGGTCTTGCCGGCGTGCGACGCTTCGTCGGCAAGTGGGATGGCAAGCTGTCGGTCCGCAGCGGTACCGCGCGGATCGCGATCGTACCGAGCTGGGACGAGGACGTCCCCTTGGTTGAAAACCTGGCGCCGTTTCCCGGCTCGCAGGTCCAGATCACGATTCCAGAACGGATACCAGCGCGGTGATCAATCACATCGATGTGAGCTCGGTGCTCAGACGCACCGTGTGCGACCTGTACTCCAACCTCGTGACGAGACCGACGGGCGCCGCCGTGCGCACGGAGATCGAAAACCTGTTGTCGGCGTGGCGCGGACCGTCGCTGACGGTGATCGACTTCTCGCACGTGAACCTGCTCGACTTCTCCTGCGCGGACGAGGTGGTGGCAAAGCTGCTGTTGCGATTCGAAGGCGGCGCGCCGCCGCAGGACGCGTATTTCCTGCTTCGTGGCGTGCGGGAAGATCATCTGGATGCCATCGAGGCGGCGCTCGAGCGGTACCAGCTCGCTCTCGTCATGCAGGCGGAGGACGGGGGGCTGCTGCTCGTCGGCACCGTCAACGACGCCCAGCGCCGGGCGTGGCAGGCGCTTCGCGAGCTGGGTCGCTGCGCCGCCGACGAGCTGGCGACGGCGCTCGGCGAGGCGCCAGCGCACGCCGCCGCATTGCTGGCGGCGCTGCACGAGCGGCGGCTCATCATGCGCTTCGATGATACGTACGTCCCGCTCGGGGTCGCGCAGTGAGTCAGTATTACAACCCACCGCTGCAGGTGGTCGGGTTCATCGGCACGCGCTCCGGCGACGACGAGCGCGGGCCGCAGCTCCGATTGAACGCCGACGAGGCGCGCCGCCGGCTCATCATGGACGGCGAGTTGGTGTGGATCTACGGCCCGCGGCGGCACGAGCTGGCACCGGTCGTGATCGATGACACCGTGCCGCGCGGCGGCGTCGTCGTGCGTGACATTGCCGGGCTGACGATCACCGAGATCGTGCGGCTCGTGAAGCCGAACCTCGACGCCCGGCCCGACCGCGGCGCCTACGCCTAACGGGACCGACCCATGCCACGACCGCCCCGCCGTCAGGGTCTGTCCACGCTCGCCGTCACCGGTGGCGCAACGCACGCCGACGCCGATACGCCCGTCGTACAACCGCTCGTCCAGACGGTCAACTTCATCCAGGACCTCGGCACCGCCGACGGGCTGCGCTACCCGCGTTATGGCAACATGCCTAACGCCGAGCTGGTCCAGCGCCGGCTGGCGATGCTCGAGGGCGCGGAGGCGGGCATCGTCGTCTCGAGCGGCATGGCGGCGACGGCCTGCGCGCTCCTGGCCCTGCTCCGCCCCGGCGACCACCTGCTCGCGAGCAGCTGGATCTACGGCGGCACACGGCTCCTGTTCGAACAGGAGTTCGCGACGATGGGGATCGACGTCACGCTCGTCGATCCGATGGAGACGCGCGCCTGGCGGAAGCGCATGCGGAAGGAGACGCGCGCCATCTTTGTCGAGTCGCCGGTGAACCCGACGTGCCGGGTGCTCGACCTGCGGCCAATCAGCTATCTCACCAAGGAGGGCGGACTCGCCCTCGTCGTCGATTCGACGTTCGCGAGCCCGATCAACTTCCGGCCCATGGAGCACGGCGCCGACGTCGTGATCCACTCGGCGACGAAATACCTGAACGGCCACCACGACGTCATCGGTGGGGCGGTGTTAGGCACCGCGCCGTACATCGAGGAAGTGCGGCAGAAGATGATCGTCTGGGGGCAAGCCCCCGATCCGTTCGCCTGTTGGCTCCTCGAGCGTGGACTCAAGACGCTGGACGTCAGGGTCGCGCGCCAGAACGATAACGCGCGCCGGATCGCGGAGTGGTGCGTGGCGCGAAAAGAAGTACGCCACGTGCACTACCCAGGCCTCGAGGATCATCCGGACCACGAAATCGCCCGGACGTTCCTCGATGGCTTCGGCGGGATGCTCGCAATCGAGCTCGCTGGCGGCGCCCGCAGCGCCGAACGGTTCCTTAAACGGCTCCGCCTCATCAAACACGCACCCAGCCTCGGCGGAGTGGACTCCCTCGTCTCCGAGCCTCGGTACACGTCGCACGCGGACCTCTCCAGCGAGGAGCGCGCGGCCATCGGCATCCCGGACGGCTTCCTTCGCCTGAGCATCGGGATCGAGAACGCGGACGATCTGATCGCCGATATCGAACAGGCGTTGAAATGAGCGTGCTCGAGGCCCCGCGCGAACCGGGCCCGAACGACCGGCGTCGGGACGAGCGCCGACTCAACTCACGTCTCGCCGACCTCTCCGTCCCCGAGTTCCGCCGCATCGCCCTGACGTGGCTTCTCACCGCCATCGTCGTGGGGCTGTTCCTGTGGATGGTCCGCGAGGTGCTCATCGCGGGTGTGCTCGGAATCGTGATCGCCGCCTACCTCCGGCCGCTGTACCGTCGTATCGAAAAGCGCACGGGCAAGCCGATGGGGAGCGCCGTGCTGACGCTCCTGCTCGTGATCGTGCCGGCGCTGGGAGCGCTCGCGTACAGCTACCTCGAGCTCGTCGACGTGCTGGGGTACATCTCGTCGCATCAGACCGAGGTGGCCGGCCGCATCGATACCGCTCTCCGCCGCCTCCCGTTTCTGGCCGGCGTGGATACCGCCGACAGCGTCCGCCGGTACGTGCTGCTCGTATCGGACTACGGGACGAAGATCCCGGAAGCGGTACGGGAAGCGGTCGTGCAGCTTTCGGTGGCCATCACGATCTTTCTGCTGACGGCGGCGTATGTGTTTACAGATGCGGACTCGATCGTCAGTTATGTGGGCAGCAAGGTTCCTCAGCGGTACGACCAGCTCAGGGAAGCGCTGGTGACGAACGTGACCGGGGTGCTGTACGGGGCGATCTACTCGACACTCCTGACACAGAGCCTCAAGACGCTCGTGATTTTCCTGATGAACGTGGTGTTCGGTGTACCGCTTGCCGCGGTCCTCGCGATCCTCTCGTTCATCATCGGCTTCTTCCCGATCGTCGGGTCGTGGAGCATCTACGTTCCGGTCGCGGCCTGGCTGCTGGTGTTCCGCGACAGCCCGGTGCGAGCCGGACTGATGCTGCTCGTCGGGTTCCTGCTGAACACGCTGTTCATCTCGACGTATCTGCGCCCCAAGATCGCTGCGGAGCGGTCCGGGGTATTGAACTTTTATTGGATGTTCGTCGCGCTCGTCACGGGTGTCTATACGTTCGGGCTCGCCGGCATCCTGCTCGGCCCGATCCTCATCGGACTGCTCAAGGCGGTCGTGGACTCGGTAACGGCCCAGGCCAGCTGGCGGCTTCTCGACGCGGACGACGGCGCCGGGTAGCAACGCCAGCTGGCGTAAGAACGAGGAAGGTGGAGCAGTGATTCGGTTCCAACACGTCTACAAGGAATATCCGCGCACAGGCCTCGCGCTTCAGGACGTGTCGCTATTCGTGGCCAAGGGTGAGTTCGTGTTCCTGACCGGGCCCAGCGGCGCCGGCAAGAGCTCGATGCTCAAGCTCACGTACATGGAAGAGCTCCCCACGAAGGGCGACGTGTGGGTGAGTGGCGTGCGCGCGAAGGGCGTGAAGCGCCGTGACGTGGCGAAGCTCCGGCGCAAGCTCGGTGTGGTGTTTCAGGACTTCCGGCTCCTGGAGGACCGCACGGCCGAAGCGAACGTCGCGTTCGCGCTCGAGGTGATCGACACACCGCGCGCGGCGATCCCGGCGAAGGTCGCGCGCGCGCTCGCGCAGGTTGGGCTCTCCGCCAAGGCGACCAGCCTGCCGCGCGAGTTGAGCGGCGGCGAGCAGCAGCGGGTCGCGATTGCCCGCGCGCTCGTGAACGATCCGTTCGTGCTGATCGCGGACGAGCCGACGGGCAACCTCGACGAGCGCGCGACGCGCGGCGTGTTCCAGCTCCTGCGTGACGTCAACGCCTCGGGGACCGCCGTCATGATGGCCACGCACAACCTCGACCTCGTGCGTCGCTCGGATTACCGCACGATCGAGGTCAATCGTGGCCAGATCGTCTTCGATTCCGCGGATGCCGCGAACCGAAAGAAGGCGGAGGGCCTCGCGTGAGACTCGCACTTCGTGAGACGATCCTCGGGTTCCGCCGTGCTCCGGTGTTGAGCGTGCTGAGCATCACGACCATCGCGTTCTCCCTGTTCGCGTTCGGGCTGTTCTCTCTCGTGGCGCTGAACATTCGCAAGACCCTGAGCGACGTCGAGTCGCGCGTGGAGATTCGCGCGTTCCTCGCCGATGGAACTCCGGTGGAAGTCGTGTCCGCCGCGATGGGGGATATCGGCGCGTTCCCCGAGGTCAGTCGCGTCGAGTACGTGTCTCCCGACTCCGCCCTCGCCCGGGCGCGCGCGGAGCTCGGCGAGTTCAAGGACGTGTTCGAGAGCGCGTTTCTGCCCGCGTCCATCGACGTGCGGTTGCGCGAAGGTCACCGCGACCCCGCCAGCGTTCGCGCGATCGCCGATCGCATGAAGTCACTCGAATTCATCGACGACGTGCGCTTCGGCGAGGACTGGGTCGACAAGCTCTATCGCATTCGGAACGTTGCCACCGCGGCCGGTGTGATTCTCGGGCTCGCGTTCGCGGCCGTCGCCGTGATCATCATCGGCGCGACGATTCGCATGGCCGTGATGGCGCGGGCGCGCGAGATCTCCATCATGCGCCTCGTGGGCGCAACCGATGGATTCATCCGACGGCCGTTCCTGATCGAGGGATTCGTCAAGGGAATCCTGGGCGGCTCGCTGGCACTGGCGCTCACGTGGTTCGCCAGCGTGGTGATCAGTCGCAACTTCATCCAGACCGAGTTCTTCTCGCGCGGACTCGCTGGCCTTGGATTGCTCGGTGGCGCGCTCATCGGCCTCGTGGGCAGCTCGCTCTCGGTGGGACGCCACCTCCGAAAGATCTGATGCGACTCGAGTCGGGTCGGGTGAAGGGCTTCACGAAGTGTCTCGTCCTTGCGGCCGCGGTTGCAGCGGCTGCGCTGCCGGTGACGGCGTCCGCGCAACAGCCGGCGGGGGAGACGAAGATCCGTCAGCAGCGCGAGGAGCTCGAGCGCATCCGTCGCGAGCGCGACGAGCTGCAGCGCAACATGAGCGAGCTGCAGACCAAGGCGCACGACCTGAACGAGGAAGTCTCGAACCTGCACCAGCAGGCCGACGCCACGGCGCGCGTGGTGCGATCCCTGGACGTGCAGCTCGAGACGATCACGACCGAAGTCGATGGAACGACGTCGAGCCTGCTGCGGGCCGAGGACGAGCTCGCGGTGAAGAGGGCCGTGCTGCGCCGCCGACTGATCGACATCTACAAGCGCGGGCCAATGTACACGACGGAGGCCCTGCTCGCGGCGCGCACATTCGGCCAGCTGCTCGGTCGCTACAAGTATCTGCACGAGCTGGCGTTGCGCGACCGTTCGCTCGTCACGCGGGTTGAAGATCTCTACGACCAGGTAGCGAAGCAGCGGCGGCAGCTCGTTCGGCTTCGCGAGGAGTTCGAGCGCAGTCGCCAGGAGAAGCGTGAGGAGGAGGAACGACTGCGTGCGCTGGAAGAATCACGGTCGAAGAACCTGAGCGTCGTGAAGCGGTCGGCGAAACAGACGCAAGCGCGCCTAGTCGCGATCGGACGCGACGAGACCCGCCTCACGAACGTGATCGCGTCGTTCGAAGAGGCACGGCGAAAGGCAGCGGAGCGGCCTAACGCGCCAGCGGTGCTGAGCAGCAGTACGCTCAAGACGACCGACTTCGGCAAGCTCGATTGGCCAGTGGATGGCGCGATCATCTACCGCTTCGGCCGCGCCGTGAACCCGAACAACACGACGATTCGCTGGAATGGCGTGGGCATCGCAGCACCGAGCGGTGCGTCGGTGAAGGCGGTGGCCGGGGGAGAGGTGATGGTGTCGGAGGCCATCGGAACGTACGGGCTCACCGTGATCATCCAGCACGGCGGCGGAGACTATTCCGTCTACGGGTCGCTCGCGCGCGCCGACGTCCAGAAGGGCCAGCAGGTCATCAAGGGGCAGGTCATCGGTGCTGTCGGCGTGTCGGACCCCGAGCTGGACCCGCATCTGCACTTCGAGATACGGCCGAAGGGTCGCGCGATCGACCCCCTGGTGTGGCTCCGCGGCGAGCAGCGATGACGGTGCACCGGTGCGCCACCTGTGGGCGCTTCCGCGAGTACCGCGACGGAGACCGGTTCTGTCTGGTGTGCGGCAACGAGTCGCTCGCATCGGGCTGCGACTGCGGACGTGACTACGAATACGCGCTGGCGGAGGACGGAGACCTTCACTGCCCGCGCTGCGGAACGCGACTGCGAGGTCGGTCGACGGAATTCGAGCCTTAGTCACGAGTCCGTGCTGTTAGGTGCTCACACATCCATCGCCGGCGGGACGCACGAGGCCCCGCCCCGCGCCAAGGCCATCGGCGCGACCGCCATGCAGATCTTCACGAAAATGGCGAACCGGTGGGCAGAGCGTGAATGTGAGCTGCCGGAGCGGTCGACGTTTCGCGCCGCCGTTGCCGACACCGAGCTGCGCGCGCTGAACGCGCACGACAGCTACCTGATCAACCTCGCGTCGCCGGACCCCGTCCTGCGAACACGATCACTCGAGTCGTTCGTGTGCGAGCTGCGTCGGTGCCACGCGTTAGGGTTGGCGGCGCTCGTGTCGCATCCCGGGAACTTCATGGACCATCGCGCGAGCGGACTTGCCAGAAATGCGGACGCGATCGTCGAAGCGCTGTCGCGTGTGCCGCGCGTGCGCGTGCTGCTCGAGACAACGGCCGGCAGCGGTACCGCGCTCGGCGCCACGTTCGAGGAGCTCGCCGAGATCATCGCACGAGTGCCGACGCGACTGCGATCACGCGTCGGCGTTTGCATCGATACCGCGCACATCTTCGCGGCCGGATACGACATCGCGACCGACTACGACGATGTGCTGGCGCGGTTCGATGGCACGGTCGGGCTTGACCGGCTTGGCGCCATGCACCTGAACGACTCGAAGGCTCCCCTGGGCTCCAAACGCGATCGCCACGAGCTGATTGGCGAGGGGGCGATCGGCGAGGGCGCATTCCGCCGGATCATGACCGACGAGCGACTTGTGGATGTGCCCAAGCTGATCGAGACCCCGAAGCTCGATGACGCCGAGACCACCGACCGTCTGATGCTGGACCGTTTGCGGACCTACGCGAGCGGTTGACGCAGGCGGGGGCTCCAGCGTGCCACCCCGGCTCCGTTTAGGGTGGCGGATACCTTGGGCTCATTTGCTCTCGACTCATGCGGTGGCGCGCCCCCCGCGAAACGCCTAACCTTCCTGAATGCTCCGACCGACGGGCCTCACGCGCATCCTGTGGCGGGTAGCCGCTCTCCTGCAGCTCACGTTGCCATCGGCGGTGTCCATCGCCGATGCGCGGCTCGAGCGCGAGGCCATGAGCGCGCGCGCGTATTCGCACGTCGAGGCGACGACCGGAACGGACTGCGTTCGCGCACATCCGTCCGTCTGCGCGCTCTGCCAGCACCTCACGACCCCGCTGTCCAAAGCGGAGAAGCCGGCGCCCCCATTGTGCGCCGCTCGGGCCGAGATGCCGGCGCTCGCATTCAGTGGAATGCGGGCCGACCCGCACGCGGAGCGCCCGACCCTTCCACGGGCCCCACCAGCGTTCTGAGTTTCGCACCGCCCTCGGTGCGAAAAAAAACGGTTCGCGATCATCACGCCTCCAGCCCCTCGACCTGACGGCCGTCGCGGCGATCGGCGATACACCGTACTCAGGACGCCTCAAATCATGTCATCTCCCCATGCGCGTCATCCGCGCTCCCACGGCATCCACGCGATGCTCTGGGCCAGCTTTTTCCTGCTCGTCGCTGCAGCGCAGGCACGCGCTCAACGCGATACGACGCGCCGGACCCCACGCGATTCCATTCGCGCCGACAGCGCCCGCATCGCTGATTCCATCGCCGTCGTGCGTGAGCTGGAGCGCCTGCAGGGCGAGCCAAAGGGGCAGACCCCCGGACAGCAACAGCCAGGTCAGGGCCCGACGAATCCGCGACTCCTCCCCGATATCAGCGCCGTCGGCGATCTCATCGGCGACCTGTCACCCGAGGGCAGCACTCAGGAGGGGGGCGAGCGGTTCAGCGTGCGCGAAGTGGAGGTCGCGATTCAGGCGGCTGTAGATCCGTATTTCAGAGGCGACGTCTTCCTTGGAATCTCGGACCTCGAGAAGATCTCGATCGAGCAGGCGTACCTCACCGCGACCTCGCTCCCGTGGGGCCTCGAAGTGCGACTCGGCCGGCTGTTGATGCCGGTCGGGAAACAGAATACGACTCACCGTCACGACCTCCACACAATCGATTACCCGTATGCCGTCCAGCGCTTCTTCGGCGACGAAGGGCTCAAGGGTACGGGCCTGTATGCGTCGCGCATCTTCGCACCGTTCGGCTTCTATCAGGAAGTCATTCTGACCGCGGTGGACCGATTCGGTGAGACCGCGGAGGGTGTCGCATCCACGCTCGAGCCCGTCAACAAGAAGCTGAGCGGCCTCGGCTACTCTGCGCGACTGCGGAACTATTGGGATCTCAATGAAGACAGCAACATCGAGCTGTCGTTTTCCGGCATCACCGGCAAGCGGGAGCAGCCGGTGCTTTTCCAGTCGGACGTCGCGTCGTTTTCCACGCCCGCTCGGCAGAGCGTCATCGGTACCGACTTCACGTACCGCTGGCGGCCGCTCCAGCAGGGTCTCTACAAGTCGTTCATGCTGCAAGCGGAGTACATGCGGCAGGTGAACGAGAAGGACCCCTCGCTCGAGCTGCCCTCCGGCGTTGCGGCGTCCGACTACTCGTACGGCGGCCCCGATCGCGACTTCAACGGCGGCTACGTGTTCGGGCGCTATCAGCTCACCCGACGCGGGTTCCTCGGCGCGCGGTTCGACACGTTTCAGGACGAAGCCGCTTCAGGCCGAACGTCAACGGCTGCTTCGGGGTATCTCGAATACTTCCCCAGCGAGTTCTCGAAGCTGATCGCCGGGTACGAGCGGTACTCGCCGGCCGAGGGCACGGCGACCAACCGTATCCTGCTGCAGGCGACGTTTGCCCTGGGACCTCACAAGCCGCATCCGTTCTGACATTGTCGGCGCGATTCGCGCCCAGGAGTGCTAGATGGGACACCGAACTTTCATCACGGCGGCGCTGGCGGCTGCGCTCGCCGTGGGCGCCCCGCTCGCGGGCGTCGGCACGGCGGCCGCGCAACTCAAGGTCGTCACGAGCACCACCGACCTCTACGACATTGCGAAAGCGGTCGGCGGGCACAAAATCACCGCGACCCACATCGGCGAAGGCTATCAGGATCCGCACTTCATCGAAGCGAAGCCGAGCTTCGTTCTGCAGCTCCGAAATGCCGATGTGTGGGCATTCGTCGGCCTCGATCTCGAGATCGGATGGATGCCGCTGCTGCTGCAAGGCGCGCGGAACCCGAAGCTGCAGCCGGGCCAGCCTGGCTACGTCGATGCGTCGCGTGTCATCTCGGTACTCGATATGGCGCGTGGCAACGTCGATCGCAGCCAGGGCGACGTGCACCCGCTCGGCAATCCGCACTACTGGCTCGACCCGGAGAATGGCCGTCGTATTTCGAAGCTGTTTGGCGAGACGTTCTCGCAGCTCGACCCAAAGAACGCGTCGATATATGCCGCGAATGAGAAGGCGTTCACACAACGGCTCGACGCGGCGGAGCGTACGTGGCAGCCGGACCTCGCGAAGATCAAAGGTCAGCCGGTAGTGGCGTGGCACACGAGCTGGCGCTACTTCGCGGGGTACACCGGCATGAACATCGTTGGCTTCATGGAACCGAAGCCCGGAGTTCCGCCGTCCCCGGCCCACCTGGCCGGTCTCATTCAAACGATGAAGCAGACGGGCGCGAAGGTGATCGTGATGGAGCCGTTCTACGATCGAAAGACCGCCGACTTCGTCGCGAGCAAGACGGGGGCGAAAGTGCTGGTGCTACCCCCATCCGTTGGCGGCACGAAAGGGCTGGACGACTACAGCCAACTGATGGCGAACGCCATCAAACAGCTCGCGGCCGCGCTCTGACATGTCCTCGCTCGTGACCTTCGACCGCGCGACGCTCGGGTACGGCCGTCGCGCGGTGCTCACCGATATCTCCTTCGACATTCCGGAAGGGGATTTTCTCGGTCTTGTCGGCCCGAACGGTGCCGGCAAGACCACGATTCTGCGCGCGCTGCTCGGCAGCCTTCAGCCACTCGGCGGAAGCGTGACGCGTTCGCCCACCCTGCGCTTCGGCTACGTACCGCAGCGCGATCAGGTCGACTACAACTTTCCGCTCAAGGTGCTCGACGTCGTGCTGATGGGCCGCTACGACCGCATCGGCCTCGGCCGACGTCCGACCGATGCGGATCGCAAGCTCGCCCACGAGGCGCTCGAGCACGTCGGCATCGATCGTCTTGCCGACCGTCCGCTCGCGGACCTGTCGGGCGGACAGAAGCAGCGCACGCTCATCGCACGCGCGCTCGTCGGCGATCCTAACGTGCTCGTGCTCGACGAGCCGACGAACGGTATGGACCTCGTCGCGACGACGCAGATTCTCGGACTCGTCCGTGAGCTGCACGATCGCGACGGTTTGACGGTGCTCATGGTCAGCCATGCGCTGAACGAAGTCGCGAACTACGTCGAGCGCATCGCGCTCGTGGTGGAAGGCGGATTTCGCATCGGCACCACGGACGAGATCATGACGGAGCAGGCGCTGAGCGAGATGTACGGAATTCCTGTCGAGGTGGACTCGTTCGATGGGCACCGTATCGTCGTCGCACGGCGGCAGGCGAGTACACCGGCAGGCAGCCGTGTTTAGTACCGTCCTGCTGTTCCGGGAGGCGCTCTACGGTGCACTCGTCATCGCGCTCGCCTGCTCGGTGCTCGGCGTCTACGTCGTCCTCAGGCGCATTGTATTCGTCGGTGCCGCCCTTGCGCAGATCTCGTCCGCGGGCATCGCACTCGCGCTGTGGCTGGCGGGCGCAGGCGTCGCCCTCGGGCCGATTACCCACCCGACGGTGATGTCGCTGCTACTGACCATCATCGCGGTCATGTTCTTCGCGAGCGGTGCGCGCGGCCGCATCCCGCCTGACGCGACGATAGGTGTCACCTACGCTGTCGCTGCCGCGCTGGGAATCCTCCTCATCGCGAAAGCCGCGTCCGGTGAGGCGCACGACATCTTTCTGTCCGGCAACATCCTCGGGATCACGCGGGGAGATACCCTCGTCCTCCTCGCGGTGGCGGTGCCTGTGCTCGTGCTGCATCTGATCTTCTACAAGGAGCTTCTCTTCGTCTCCTTCGACCGCGAGACGGCGCGGACGCTTGGCTATAACGTCCGATGGTGGGACCTTCTGCTGTATCTCACACTCGGCATCGTCATCGCGTCCGCCATGCAGTTTGCCGGCGTCATGCTTGTGTTCAACTTCCTCGTGCTGCCGGCCGTCACCGGATTGATGCTCTCCCACACGATGCGCGGCATGTTCTTCTGGTCGGTGGCGTCCGCGCTCGCGGCGGCGTTCGTCGGTTTCTCACTTTCGGTGCCGTTCGATCTTCCGTCCGGGCCGGCGATCTCCGCCGCGTCAGGCGCGTTCGTGATGCTCGCGTGGTTCGGACGAAGGCTCGCGGCACGTCGGTAGCTTGCGTCGTGCTCCACGCGTGTTCCTCACCCGCCGCTGGTCCACGCCACAGTGCCGGGATACCTTCCGCGCATGCCGCGGGTACGAGTGGTCACCGAGCGCGACGTTCGGCGTGCCGTAAGAGATGGAACACGCGAGATCGACATCACTGGCGCGGTGGTCACGCCGAGCGCGCGTGATGTCGCGGCGCGCGAGGGCTTGACCCTCAAGGGCGCCAGGGCCGCTGAGAAGTCGTCGGAGCGCATGAGCCAGCGGGGCCGGCAGGATTCCTCGCCTCCGCCCTCCGTAGACGCGAAGTCCCCGCCGAACGCGACCGGGCTGGCGATCGCGGTCGGTGCCGATCACGGCGGCGTCGGGTTGCGTGATGCGATCGCCGCCCGGCTCCGCGAGCTCGGTCACGCCATCACCGATCATGGCACGGCCGGCACCGCGGCCGTGGACTATCCCGACTACGCAGTGGCTGTCGCCCGCGCAGTCGCGAGCGGCGCGGCACAGATCGGCATCATGGTCGACGGCGCCGGGATCGGCAGCTGCATGGCGGCGAACAAGGTTCCGGGCGTGCGCGCGGCCATGTGCTACGACGTCACCACCGCGCAAAATGCGCGCGAGCACAACAATGCGAACGTGCTCACACTCGGCGGCGGGCTCATCGGATCCCGGCTCGCCCTCGCCATCGTCGAGACGTTTCTCGCAACCGGCTTCGGCGGCGGACGACATGCGGGGCGCGTCGCGAAGATCGATGCCCTCGATGCGCCGCGCCCGCGTTAGGCCCGGCCTCAGTCTCTCCTCTTATGAAGCGCGAAGACGCCCTCGAGTACCACGCATTCCCGCGGCCCGGCAAGATTGCCGTCGTTCCGACGAAGCGCCTCACGAACCAGCGCGACCTGTCGCTCGCCTACACGCCGGGCGTCGCGGAGCCGTGCCTGGAGATCAAGCGAGATCCGGACGATGCCTACCGCTATACGTCGAAGGGCAACCTCGTCGCTGTCGTCACGAACGGCACCGCCGTGCTCGGGCTTGGCAACATCGGCGCGCTCGCCAGCAAGCCGGTGATGGAGGGCAAGGCGAACCTGTTCAAGCAGTTCGCAGACCTCGACGTGTTCGATCTCGAGGTTGCCTCCGAGAATCCCGACGATGTCGTTCGCTTCTGCCAGCTGCTCGAGCCAACGGTCGGAGGCATCAACCTCGAGGACATTCGGGCGCCAGACTGCTTCTACATCGAGGAAACGCTGCGGAAGACGATGAACATCCCCGTCTTCCACGACGACCAGCACGGAACGGCGATCATCTCGGGAGCCGCGCTCGTGAACGCACTCGAGATCGTTGGGAAGCCCATCGACACGGTGCGCGTCGTGTTCTCCGGTGCCGGCGCAGCCGCCATCGCGACCGCGTCGCACTACGAGCGTCTCGGCGTGCGTCACGAGAACATCATCCTGTGCGACCGCGCTGGCGTGATTTACGCAGGCCGCGGCAATGACATGGATCCGTACAAGGCGCGGTTCACGAACGAGACGACGGCAAGAACGATCGCCGAGGCGCTCGTCGACGCCGATGTCTTCGTGGGGCTCTCCGTCGCGGGGGCGGTTACGGCGGACATGATCGCGCGGATGGCGCAGGAGCCGATCATCTTCGCGTTGGCGAACCCGATCCCGGAGATTCTGCCCGACGAGGTGCGCTCGGTTCGCGCGGATGCCATCGTCGCGACGGGACGCAGTGACTATCCGAACCAGGTCAACAACGTCCTGGGCTTCCCGTTCATCTTCCGCGGCGCGATGGACGCGCGCGCGCGCGAGGTGAACGAAGAGATGAAGATGGCGGCGACGCGAGCGCTCGCTGCGCTCGCGAAGGAGCAAGTGCCGGAGAGTGTGACCGCGCTGTACGGCTTGCGCTCGGTCAAGTTCGGGCGTGACTACCTCATTCCCTTCCCGTTCGATCCGCGGGTGCTACTCTGGGTCGCGCCCGCCGTCGCGTGGGCAGCCGTGGCGAGCGGCGTTGCCAAGGAGTTCATCGACGTCGAGGACTATCGCGACCGGCTGGAAGCGAGACTCGGCCGCGCGCGCGGGTTGATTCGCGGCATCATCAACCGCGCGGTTCGCGATCCCAAGCGCATCGTGTTCCCGGAAGGCGAGGAGCCGAAGATCCTGCGTGCCGCGCGGATCATCGTGGACGACGGGATCGGGCATCCCATTCTGCTCGGCAACCGCGCCGTGATCGAGCGTAACGCCGCAGCCGCCGTGATCTCGCTCGAGGACATCGTCATCGAGGATCCCGCCATGTCCCCGCAGCGCGATCGCTACGCGCAGTTCCTCTGGGAGCGCCGGCAGCGGAAGGGCATGAGCTTCGGTGAGGCGCTCCGCCGGCTCTACAACGGCAACTACTTCGGGTCGGTGATGGTGGCCTGTGGCGACGCGGACGCCCTGCTGTCCGGGATGACCATGCAGTACCCGGAGACGATCCGCCCCGCGCTCGAGGTCGTGGGTGCACATCCGAGGTCGGGGCTGGTCAGCGGGATGTACATGCTGGTGTTCGACCGGCACGTCGTCTTCTGCGCGGACACGACCGTGAACATCGACCCCACGGATGAGCAGCTCGCCCAGATCGCGTATTCGGCGGCGCGCATCGTTCGCACCTTCGGTATCGAGCCGCGGGTTGCAATGCTGAGCTTCTCGAACTTCGGCTCAGTCCGTCATCCGGATGCGGAGAAGGTGTCTCGCGCGGTGCAGCTCGTTCGGCAGCGCGACCCGAACCTCGTGATCGATGGCGAGATGCAGGCGGACAGCGCGCTCGACGAGCGGATTCTGGGCGACAGTTATCCGTTCAGTGCCTTGAAGGAACCGGCCAACGTGTTGATATTTCCTAACTTGAGTGCCGGTAACATCGCGTATAAGCTCCTCCACAAGCTTGGCGGGGCGACAGCGATCGGGCCGATCCTCATCGGCATGCGCCATCCGGTCCATGTACTGGAGCACGGAGCCGACGTACAGGAAATCGTGAACATGGCCGCCGTCGCAGTGATCGACGCGCAATCACGGACCCCAACGGCCGACGTCGCAGGTATGGCAGGAAACTGAGTCACCACGCGGCGGACGACGAACCCACTTCCCGGATATTCGAGAACATGGCAACGCAGACCAAACCGGCATCTGGCGCCCCCGACGAGACGAACGGACTGGAACAGCAGGGGCTGCGCCCGAGCGGTCAGGTCCACTGGAACCTCGTCGCACCGGAACTCATGCTCGCGGCCGCGCGCCGCGGGGAGGGCGAGTTCGCCGACATGGGCCCGTTCGTTGCGGTCACCGCGCCCCATACCGGCCGGTCGCCTAACGACAAGTTCGTGGTGAAAGAGCCGGGCACCGAGGGCGACGTCGACTGGGGGAAGGTCAACCAGCCGTACTCCCCCGAGCATTTCGAAACGCTTCTGGCGGACGTCCGCGCGTATCTCAACGGGCTGCCGGAGCTGTTCGTGCAGGACCTGCGGTGCGGGGCGGATCCGGGCCATCGCCTCAGCGTGCGCTACGTGATGCCTAACGCGTGGCATGCCGCGTTCGTGCGGAACATGTTCATCCGGCCGGAGCAGAGCGAGCTGCCGACGTTCGAGCCGAACTTCACCGTGCTGCACGCGCCCGAATTCCATGCCGACCCGGCGCGTCACGGAACGCGAACCGGGACGTTCATCGTCCTGAACTTCGCGAAACGAATGATTCTCATCGGCGGCACGCGCTACGCCGGTGAGCTCAAGAAGTCCATGTTCACGGTCATGAACTACTTCATGCCGAAGGACGGCGTGCTGTCCATGCACTGCTCGGCGAACATCGGGCCGCAGGGCGACACCGCGCTGTTCTTCGGCCTCTCAGGCACCGGCAAGACCACGCTCTCCGCCGACCCGGAGCGCTCGCTCATCGGCGACGACGAGCACGGGTGGTCGGAGACGGGGATCTTCAACTACGAAGGCGGCTGCTACGCGAAGGTCATCAACCTCTCGGCCGAGGGCGAGCCGGACATCTTCGCGACGACGCAAATGTTCGGTACGATCCTCGAGAACGTGGTGCTGGAGCCGGCCTCGCGGAAAGTGAAATTCGAGGACCAGTCGATCACCGAGAACACGCGTGCGTCGTACCCGTTGCCGTACATTCGGAACCACGTCCCAAGCGGTCGTGGCGGTCACCCGAAGAACGTTGTGTTCCTGACGGCGGACGCGTTCGGCGTTCTGCCGCCGATCGCCCGGCTCACGCGCGAGCAGGCGATGTACTACTTCCTGTCAGGCTACACGGCGAAGGTCGCGGGTACGGAACGCGGCGTCACGGAGCCGCAGGCGACGTTCAGCGCATGCTTCGGCGCAGTATTTCTCGTCTGGCACCCGACGAAGTACGCGGAGATGCTTGGTCGCCTGCTGGCCGAGCATGATGCGCACGTCTGGCTCGTGAACACGGGATGGAGCGGCGGCGCGTACGGCGTCGGCAAGCGCATGAAGCTTGGCTACACGCGCGCCATGGTGCGTGCGGCGCTGGCGGGACAGCTCGACCAGGTACCGACGGGGACGGACGAGCGGTTCGGTCTGGCCGTCCCGTCGCAGGTGCCGGGTGTCCCGACGGAAGTCATGCGGCCGCGCGACACATGGTCCGACGGCGCAGCGTACGACGCGCAGGCGAAGAAGCTGGCGGAGATGTTCAGGAAGAACTTCGAGAAGTTCGGGTCGAACATTTCGCCGGCGATCGCCGAGGCGGGCCCCAAGGTCTGACGAGCCGCGCGCTGGTGGCGGCAGCCAGCCACGAGCACCACCCACCCGCGACCAGCTGCCGTTGATCATCAGGGATCCTCTGTGGAACAATATCCGTGTCGACGCGCTGGCGCTCCAGCTCGTCGACACGCCTGTATTCCAGCGGCTGCGGTACGTTAGGCAGCTCGGTCTCGCGTACCTCGTCTACCCCGGTGCGACGCACACGCGGTTCGAGCACGCGCTCGGCGCGTATCATCTCGCGCGGCTGACACTGTCGCTGCTGGAGGAGCGGGGAGAGCTGAGGGGTGTCTCCCTCGAGGAGCGGCTCATCGCGCAGGTCGCGGCGCTTCTGCACGACGTTGGGCACTACCCGTTTTCGCACGCGCTGGAGGAGATCGGCGCGCTGCATCACGAGGAGGTCGCCACGCCACTCGTGCTCGAGGGCGTGGTGGGCGACCTGTTGCGCGCGTCGCTCGGGGACGGCACACCGGAGCGGGTGCTGGCGCTCGTGCGGGGCACGAGCGATTCCCCGCTCCAGGGACTCGTCTCCGGCTCGCTCGATCTCGACAAGATCGAGTATCTCAAACGCGACGCGCTCATGTGCGGCGTGCCGTATGGCGAGATCGATGTCGACCGACTGCTCAACTCCCTCGTGCTCGTCGACGAGCCCCAGACCGGGCGTCGCGTCGTGGGCGTGTTGGAGAAGGGACTGTCGGCGCTCGAGTCGCTCCTGTTCGCGAAGTACCAGATGTACCGGAACGTGTACTGGCACCACGCCGTCCGCAGCGGGACCGCAATGTACAAACGGCTCGTCGACGAGGCCCTCGCGGCAGGCGTCGTCGATGCGCGTACCCTGAGCACGTACGACGATGAAGGACTGCTGCACCGGCTTGGGGAGGGTGGCCAGTCCCCGTTGCTGTCGGCGCTGCGACAGCGACGTCTCTACAAGCGCGCGCTCGAATGTCCCGCCGCGGAGCTGGAGGACGAAGCCCTCGAGTGGATCGCGGACGACCGTGCGCTGACGATCGCCGTCGAAGACCGGCTCGCGGACGAGTTGGGACTGGCGCCGGGCGAGCTGCTGCTCGACTTCCCGACGAAGGCTCAGATGCTCGGACTCGATCTACCGGTAGTCCGACGGTCCGGCGAGGTGCGTCGCCTGACGACGGCGGGTTTGGAAGGTGCGATCAACCTGCCGATGCTGTCGGAGCAGCTCTACCAGTCCGCGCGGTGGCTGCGCGTCTTCGCGGTCAGGCGCGTGGACGTATCGCGCGCGGATCTGCTTGCGAAGCTTTTGCGGGTAGCGCGTAGCGGGTAGCGGGTGAAACGACGACCCCTCGGGACGCAGCTCTCACAATAGAGAGAGGCATCCCGAGGGGTTCCGCCTTTTCACCCGCTACCCGTCACCCGCTCCCCGCTACCCTCTTTCCGTGGGCTTCCGCCAGCTTCCGCGCGATCCCGCGGTAGAAGGACGCGTCGTCCGGCTTCTGCTGCGTCTCGAGCGAGAGCGCCGCCAGTTCCAGTGCGTAGAGGATGTTCCCGAGGTAGAGCTCCGCGATCGAGCCGACCGATTCGCCGGACGCCACGCTCAGCGAACCGCCGGCGTCTCGCTCGTCGGCGCGTCGCCGCCGTTGCTCTCCGCGGCTGTGACCTGCACCACGATCGCGGTGATGTTGTCCAATCCACCGCGTCCATTCGCCTCGGAGATGAGCGCGTCCACCACTCGGCCTGGCGTCGCTCGCGAGAACAGCAGTTGTTGCAGCCGGCGGTCATCGACCATGCCGGTCAGACCATCGCTCGCGACGAGGTACACGTCACCGGTTTTCACGTCGCCGTTGTACGTGTCTGGCTCGACGCTGTCGCTGGCGCCCACACAGCGCGTGATGACGTTCGAGTAGGGATGGTAGCGCGCCTGCTCCGGCGTAAGGAACCCGGCGTCCACCTGCTCCTGCACGTACGAGTGATCCTTCGTGAGTTGGCGCAGCTTGCCGTCGCGCAGCAGATACACGCGCGAATCACCGACCTGCCCGATGAGATAGCGCGATCCCGTGAGGATGAGCACGGACGCCGTCGTGCCCATCCCTTGCTTGTCGACTTCCGTGATCGTGCGTTCGTAGATCTTCGAATTCGCCTTCTTGACCGCTTCGGCGACCTTCACCGCCGCGGCGTTGTCGCCGTTGTTGATCTCCGTGATGCCGGCAAGCTCACGCGAGATGATCTGGACCGCCATCTCGCTCGCCACTTCGCCAGCCGCGTGACCGCCCATCCCGTCGGCCACGATGAACAGCCCCCGCTTTTCGTTCGCTTCGGCGAAGAAGCTGTCTTCGTTCCCAGCGCGGATCATGCCCACATCCGAGCGGGCGGCGACAAATAGGTTCACTAGCGATCCTGTATCACGAATAGGATGGTCGCGCCGACGACCGCTGCGGCCGCGATCCACACGAGCGCGGACACGCCGCGCGCCGTTTCGGTGGAGTCGCTCGCCTCGGTCCCACGCGCGGCGACGATGGGGCGCGCCATTGGCGCGCGTTGTCTGTCCGACGGTTTGTCTCCCACGATCGTCCGCGTACCTCCATCGGCCTCGGCGATCTCGGGCGCTGCACGGAATATCACCTTCACGCCACCAAAGCGCACGGCGGCGGTCGAATCGAGTGCCTGCTCACCGCGTATGCGCCGGCCGCCAACGTAGGTACCGTTTTTCGAGTCCAGGTCCACCACGGACCACCCGGACGCACGGCGCTGCAGCTTCGCGTGCGAATCCGACACGCTGCCGTCCGTTACGACCACATCGTTATGCGGTCCACGGCCAACATGCGCCAGGGGTGTGCGAACGTCGAAGTGCAATCCCTTGGACACCCCCTCGTTCACGATCTCGAGGGTGGCCAACAGCGGCTTGATCACGCGCGCTTCCGCTGCGGGAGCCGGGGATGCCGCCGCCTGGTCGGCGTAGAAGCGAAACTCCTCGGTGCCCACGCGAATCACATCTCCGCGTCGAAGCGGCTGAGCATCACCGGTACGAGCGTTGTTGATGAATACGCCGTTTGCGCTCAGGTCGCGGACAACGTACCCCGATGGACCGACCGTTATGACGGCGTGATTCCGCGAGACATCGGTGCCGGGAACGACGATGTCGCAATCTGCATCCCGCCCGATTCGCAGTCCGGATGACGGAACCGTGTACTCGCGCCCATCGACCAGGGACACCAGTCGACCGCCGGTGACGCCGACGCGGCCGCGGCCGCTCGAGGGCGAGGTGGCCGCCGGAGCGCCGAACGCAGGCATCACCACGGTGCTGCCCGCCGTGCGATCATCGGAGAAGCGGAGCTGACGCCCGGCCACCTCGATCCTGTCTCCGTGAAGCAATGGCGCCGGTTCCGCGCCGAGCGCCACACCGTTCACCAATACCGCGGCCCCTGTCGCTCCTCTACGCACGGTGGCAGTGCCGCGCTGGTCCACGGTGACGATTGCCAGATTCCCCTTCTCCGCTCCGCCGTCGAGGCGGACACCCGCATCGTCATCCGTTCCGATCGTCAGCTCGCCAACGCTCAGCTCGATCTGTTTGTCGTCAAGCCGAATGTGAGCCATGGCGATCCGGAAGGCGATCGATACGCGAGGTCGAAAGGGAAATGGAAAGCCCGTTGAGACGACTTCGCCCCCACGGGTTACGGGCGGAAACTATGGTTGACCCGCAGACGTGGCAAGCACTTGGGCACTTCGCAGGGGACCGTTGGAACAGTCCAGTTCAGGTCTGCGCGGCCGCGGCGATTTCTCCCTGCTGCAGGCGATACAGGCGCTGGTACAACCCTTCGCGTGCAAGCAGCTCGCGATGGGTACCGCGCTCGCGGACCTCGCCGTGATGCAGTACGAGGATCTCCGTCGCGCCCACGATCGTGCTCAGCCGATGCGCGATGGCGATCGTCGTTCGGTCATGCATGAGCACCTCGAGCGCCTCCTGAATCGACGCCTCGATCTCGCTGTCGACGGCGCTCGTGGCCTCGTCGAGGATGAGGAGCGCCGGGTCCGACGCGATCGCCCGCGCGAACGAGAGCAGCTGCCGCTCACCCACACTGACGGAGGCGCCACGCTCGCCGAGCTCGTAGGCATACTCGCGCGGTAGCCGACGGATCACGCGATCGGCGCCGACCCGTTCGGCCGCACGCACCACGTCCGCATCGGTGAGCGGCGCAGAGAGCCGAATGTTCGATGTGATGTCGCCCGCAAACAGGAAAATGTCCTGCTGCACATATCCGATCAGGCCGCGCAGCGCGTCGAGCGACATGTCACGGATGTCCACACCGTTGACCAGAATCCGGCCCCGCTGTGGATCGTAGAACCGGAGCAGGAGGCTGACGATCGTCGTCTTGCCGGCGCCCGTGTGGCCGACGAGCGCGAGCGTCTGGCCCGGCCGCGCCAGGAAACTCACGCCTCGGAGAACCCACTCAGGCTCGGACAGGCTCGCGTCGCCCTTGGCGAGATGCGCGAGACCGTAGGCGAACCACACGTCATCGAATTCGACGGTCACGCCGCGTCCGGAATCGGGAGAACGGAGACGCGAGACGGCAGATGCCTGGGGATGCCCGTCGCGCACAGCGAGACGTCCGGAGGGTGTTTCGTCTCCCCGTTCCCGTTTCCCGTCTCCCGATTCCGTATCCAGCAATCGGAACACCCGCTCGGACGATGCCATCGCCTGCTGCAACGTGTTGTACTTGTCGGAGAGATCCTGCAATGGCTGATAAAAGCGCCGAACCAGCTGCAGAAAGGCGGCAACCGTTCCGACGGTGATCGACGCGCCTCGCACGCGCGACGAACCGGCGACGATCAGGCTCGCCATCGCCACCGTCGTCAGCACCTCGATCACCGGGAAGTACAGCGCGTACACGGTCACCGAGCGAAGATGGGCGTCCAGATGATCGCGATTGAGGGCGTCGAACCGCTGTGATTCACTCCCTTCGCGACCGAACAGTTGCACGACTCGCACGCCCGAGATCCGTTCCTGTAGGAACGCGTTGATGCGCGCCAGTCGCGTGCGTATCGCGCGATACGACTCGCGCACGCGTACCCGAAACACGTTGGAGGCGATCAGGACGGCGGGAATCACGGCGAACGCGGCGAGCGCGAGCCTCCAGTCCACCACGAGCATCGCGATGCTGATCGCCAGCAGTGTGAACAGGTCCCCAATGCCCGCCACGACACCGGCCGTGAACAGCTCGTTGAGCGATTCGACATCGGAGGTTACGCGCGTCACGAGTCGTCCGACCGGATTTCGGTCGAAGAACGAGACGGACAGGCGCTGGAGGTGCGCAAAGATCTCGACGCGCAGGTCACGCATCACACGCTGCCCGAGCAGACTCGTGAGCATCGTCTCGCCGTACGTGAAGGCGAACTGGAAGAGCAGGGTCGCGGCGAACATCGCCGCGCTCGTGACTACCAGCCGTGTGTCGCCTCGTGGGATCGCAACGTCGATGACGCGCTGCGTGAGCGCCGGGCCCACCAGTTGGAGCATTCCGTCCGCAAGCAGCAGGGCCAGCGACCCGATGACGAGTGCGCGGTACGGGCGGGCGTATCGCAGCAGCCGTCGCATGAGACGGCTGTCGTACGCCTTGCCGAGCGCCTCTTCTTCGTGAAGGACGTGGGGAGTGGTCAGAACAACCGGTGCTGGGGAGGACGGATGAGAGACTTGACGATCCGGAACCAAGCATAACGCGATAGGCGACGATCCGGTTCGACGCCCGGCTACGCTCCCGGCCCTTATGGTTGAGCTTACGGGTCAGCGCCCTCTCCTGTCGTGCTCTGATTTGGTACGGTGGTTGCCTTACCAAGGAGGCGTAACCCCACCCCCCTTGGAGGAAGCTGATATGACCATTCTCGCTTGGATCGTGCTTGGACTGGTTGCGGGCGCGATCGCCAAGGCACTCATGCCGGGCCGTGACCCTGGCGGGATCATTGTCACGATGCTGATCGGTATCGTCGGTGCGTTCCTTGGTGGTTTCCTCGGCAACATGATCACGGGCGCGGGCCTGAACGGTTTTTCGCTCTGGAGCATCGTTCTGGCTGTCGTCGGCGCCATGCTGCTACTTTGGATCTACCGCATGACCACGCGGACGCGAACCACTGTCTGACGCGTGAGGCATCGAGCACCGAGCGTCTGTACGCCGGACGCTCGGTGCTTCGCGTCATCCGGGAGACGGGTTGCCACTCTGGCTCTATTGGGTACTGCTCGGACTCCTCGCCGGATCGCTGGCGAAGTTCCTCGTCCCCGGTCGTGACCCTTCGGGCTGTATCGTCACGGTCGTCCTTGGCATCGCCGGTGCATTCATCGGCGGTCTGATCGGAAGCGCGCTCGGCTGGGGACGCATTGCCGCCGGCGAGATGGACCTCCGCTCGCTCGGCATCGCGACGCTGGGATCGATCGTTGTGCTCCTTGTGGGCCGGCTGCTCCGCCGCCTGCGGTAGCCTGGAACAGGGGCCCAGCCGCCGGTGTTTATTCGCCCCTCCCGGAATTACCTTTCGCGCCGTGAAGGACGCGATCGTCGTGCGCGGAGCACGCCAACACAACCTGAAAGGCTTCGATCTCGAGATCCCGCGGCGGAGCTACACCGTCATCACGGGCCCCTCGGGCTCCGGTAAGTCATCGCTCGCGTTCGACACCATCTACGCCGAGGGGCAACGTCGGTACGTCGAATCGCTTTCGGCGTATGCGCGGCAGTTTCTCGAGCGCATGGAAAAGCCCGACGTCGACTCGATAGACGGCCTGTCGCCCGCAGTCGCGATCCAGCAGAAGAACCCGACCAAGACGTCGCGCTCGACGGTCGGAACCGCCACCGAGATCTACGACTACCTGCGGCTGCTGTGGGCGCGGATCGGACGCACGTATTGTCCCGTGTGCGATCGTGAGCTCAAGCCGGACACGGTGCAGTCGGTCTCCGACACGGTGCTGGCGCTGCCGGCAGGCACCCGGTTCGCCGTTGCCTTTCCCCTCCATCTGTCCGCGAAGGTCACGCACGCCGTCGTGATGGAGAATCTCCGCGCGCAGGGGTTCGTCCGCGTGAGCGTGGATGGTCGCATCCTCCACCTCGATGATGTGGAGGCCGAGCGACTGGACCTCACGAAGGTGCGCGAGCTGCTCGTGGTCGTCGACCGGCTATCCGTGTCGCCGGACACCGCGGGCCGTCTGGCGGACGCTGTCGGTACTGCGTTCCGCGAGGGCGACGGCGACTGTGTCGTGGTGCTGGCGGGAGACGGGAGACGGGAGCCGGGAGACGGAACACCCCATGGCCGTCCGTCGATTCCGGAGCTTCCCGACGGTTTCGCGTCTCCCGCCTCCCGTCTCCCGTCTTCCGCTGTGCTTCGATTCACCGACCGCTTCGAGTGCCCTGACGACGGCACCCGCGCACCCAGCCCGACGCCGCAGCTGTTCTCCTTCAACAACCCGCGCGGCGCGTGTCCGACGTGCAACGGGTTCGGCGCTGTGCTCGAGTACGATGAGGCGCTCATCGTGCCGTACCCCGACCGGTCGCTTCGCGATGGGGCCATCGATCCGTGGACGAAGCCGCGGTATGACGGGAAGCGCCGCACGCTCGCGGAGTTCGCGAAGCGCGAGCTTATCCCGACGGACGTCGCCTGGCGCAAACTGTCGCCCGCGCAGCGTGACGCGCTGTTGACCACCCGGTCGCGGGGCTACAAGGGCATTCTTCCGTTCCTCGCTGACCTGGAGGAGAAGCGCTACAAGCAGTACATCCGCGTGTTCCTCCGGCAGTATCAGAGTGCGCGCGAGTGTCCGACGTGCCACGGGACAAAGCTCAAGGCGGAGGCGCTGCAGGTGCGTATCTCGGGTCGCACCGTCGCTCAGGTGGCGGAGCTTCCGGTCGATCAACTTATCGCCTGGCTCAACGACCTGTCGCTGACGCCGTTCGAGCGCCAGGTCGCCGCTCACATTCTCAAGGAAGCACGAGACCGAGTGCAGTTCCTCTGCGATGTCGGCCTCAACTATCTCACGCTGAACCGCGGCACCCGGACGTTGTCCGGCGGCGAAGCGCAGCGGATCGGGCTGGCGAACTCGTTAGGGTCGCAGCTCGTCGACACGTTGTACGTGCTCGACGAGCCATCCATCGGCCTGCATCCGCGCGACATGGATCGTCTGCTCCGGCTCGTGCTTCGTCTCCGCGACGGTGGAAACACCGTGCTCGTCGTCGAGCACGACCCCGAAGCCATGCGCGTCGCGGACTACATGGTGGAGCTGGGCCCTGCCAGCGGCGAACAGGGCGGTCGGGTGGTATTCGCTGGCCCCATGTCGCGTGCAACCGAGAGTCCGCTCACGGGCCAGTACCTGACGGGGGCGCGCAGCATCCCGCTGCCCGCGGAACGTCGGCATCTGGGGCCGCGCTGGCTCAGTCTCACCGGAGCCCGCGAGCACAATCTGAAGGGCGTGGACGTTCGCATCCCGTTAGGCGCGTTGACCGTCGTGACCGGCGTCTCCGGATCGGGCAAAAGCACGCTCATTCACGATGTGCTGTACCGCGCGCTCGAGACGCGGCTCACTGGCGAGCATTCCGCTAAACAGCATCTCGGCGAGCGCGTTGGTGCCTTCGACACCGTCACCGGCTTCGAGGCGCTCGACGACGTCGTGCTCATCGACCAGCAACCGATCGGCAAGTCGCCGCGCTCGAATCCCGTCACGTACGTCAAGGCGTTCGACGACGTTCGCAAGTTGTTCGCGGACGCCCCGCTCGCCCGCCAGCGTCGCTACACACCGAGCACGTTCAGCTTCAACGTGACCGGAGGCCGGTGCGAGCATTGCGAAGGCGCCGGGTACCTCGAGGTCGAGATGGTGTTCATGGCCGACGTGTACGTGCCATGCGACGAGTGCGCGGCCAGGCGCTTCAAGCCCGAAGTCCTCGAGGTCACGATTCACGGCAAGAGCATTTACGACGTGCTGCAGATGACCGTCGACCAGGCGATTCGCTTCTTCCCGTACGAGGAGAAGCTCGGTCAGGCCCTGTGGCAGCTACAGCAGGTCGGGCTGGGGTACCTCCGCCTCGGCCAGCCGGCGACGACGTTGTCCGGCGGCGAGGCGCAGCGCATCAAGGTCGCGCGCGAGCTGGCGCTCGCGAAGCGCACCAGCGGAAAGAAGCTGTACATCATGGACGAGCCCACGACGGGCCTGCATCTCGAGGACATCCGCAAGCTGGCGGGCGTCATGGATCGCCTCGTGGATGCCGGACACACGCTCGTGCTCATCGAGCATAACATGGACGTGATCAAGCTCGCCGACTGGATCATCGACCTCGGCCCCGAGGCTGGCGAGGGGGGCGGGCAGGTCGTGGCGATGGGACGCCCTGAAGAGGTGGCGCGCGTCCACGGCTCGCACACAGGTCAGTGGCTCAAGGCCGCGCTCGATGGCCCGTCCGCAGCGAAGAAGGCCACGCGCCCGCGCCCGAAGGCTCGCGCGTCCTAACGAGCACGCCGGTCAGTGCAGCGTTAGGCGGCGCCGGTCCGCCGTCAGCCGTGTGAGGTCGGCCCACGTGTCGCGAGGCTCGCTTCGCGACGGCGCTCCTGCAGTCGACGCACCAGACGCGTCATGCGGCGGCGCGAGAGCAGTCGATTCGCCAGCACCACGATCTTGTTGCGCAGTCCCGTCACGACGACGCGCTTTCCGCCCGCCGCTCCCCGGTACGCGAGCTCCGCCACCTCGCGCGACGTCATGAGTGGAGCGCCGACCGTCGGCGCCTCGGGATGCAGCCCCGACGCCGTCTGAAATTCGCTCGCCGTCGGCCCGGGGCACACCGCCGTCACGGTGACGCCGCTGCCTGACGTCTCCTCGGACAGCGCCTCAGAGAACGACTGGACGTAGGCTTTCGACGCGTAGTACACCGACATGAGCGGCCCGGGCTGGAATGCGGCCACCGACGATACGTTGATGATCCGCCCGGCGCCGCGCGCGAGCATGCCCGGCAGCACGAGCTTGGTCAGATGCGTCAGCGCCGCGATGTTCAGCTCGATGATCTCCAGTTCCCGCTCGAGATCGGTCTCGTGGAAGTACCCGTGCGTACCGATCCCGGCGTTGTTCACGAGCGCCGCGACGTGCTGATCGATGGTTCGAATACGCGACGCGAGACGCTCACGCTCCAGCCGCCGCGCGAGATCGGCAGGGAACGGGTCGCAGGCGATCCCGTAACGATCGCTGAGGGTCCGGGCGATCGACTCCAGCGCGTCGCGGCGTCTCGCGACGAGCATGACGTCGTGTCCATTGCGCGCGAACAGCTCCGCCAGCTCACGCCCGATACCGCTCGACGCGCCGGTGACGATCGCCGTGGGACGCGCCTTGCCGCGACGCGCGGTCGCGAGGGCGGAAGTAGGGAGCGCTGACACGGTCGTCGCGATTCGTGGTGAAGAGGCTGTTGTGCGTGAACGCCGTGCTATGGTACCCGAAAATCCCGCGCGCGGAACCGAGCAAGTTCGCTTGACCCCGTTCGGTGGCTCTTCTAGGTTTCGGGCTCATTCCCGAGTAGCTCAGGTGGTAGAGCAGGTGACTGTTAATCACCGGGTCGGGGGTTCGAGTCCCTCCTCGGGAGTTCAATAAAGACAACGACTTAGGCCATGCCGAAAGGTGTGGCCTATTTCGTAGGAGCTCTTAAGCCCGCTCTTCCCAACTGGAAACCAAAGCACCGGCCCTAAGCCGGCGCTTTCGCGTTCGTGCACTGCTGAGTGCAACCGGCCGGTGACGTGACCGGAGACGGGAGTCGTTAGAAATCGGAGTCAAACGGTTGTTGCTATCGGGATCAGCGAATCGTTCGGCGGCTCAAAGTTGTGACTCTGCGCACTCAGCGATCGACGTCTCACCGTCCCCGGTGAGGTGCCCACGACTCGCTTGAACGCGCGGCTGAACGCAGCTTCCGACCGATAGCCGAGCCGCCCGGCCAACTCGCCGAGCCCCACGCCGTCGTCGCGAAGCCACGTCGCCGCGAGGTGCATGCGCCAGCGCACCACGTATTGCATCGCCGGCACACCGACCAGCGATGAGAACCGCGCCGCAAAGGCCGACCGCGACATCGCCGCCTCCGATGCCAGCGACCCGAGCGTCCAGGGATGCGCCGGATCGCGATGGATGAGGGTGAGCGCGCGCCCCACCTTCCTGTCGCGCAGTGCCGCAAGCCACGCGGTCTGCGCGGCGGGATCGTGCTCGATCCACCCACGGATGGCGTGAATTACGAGCACATCGGAGAGACGCGTGATCACGGTCTCTCCCCCGGGCCGTAGCTCTCGATGTCCATCGCGCCCGTGCTGCTTCGACGACAGGGTAGGAGCCGCCGAGTGGAGTGACGGGATCACGAACGAAGCGCGGGGCGTCTCTCGACGCCCCGCGCTTCGTTCCATCGGCCGTCCGCGCAGTTCGCGAGCCGCTTACTGTGGGTCGGCGGCCACCGCACGCAGGATGTCTCTGAACCGCGGCTCACCGCGAATCGGATCGAAGCCCGGATCCTTGAGGGCTGCCTCCAACGTGCCGTCGTCGCGCGTTCTGAGCAGTGCGTTCAGGGCGCGGCGTGTGTCGCCCATCGACACGTATGCCAGCGCAAGTTGGCTTCCCTGCTTCGCCGAGAACGGTACCTTTGCCGGGACGCGCTTCACCAGTGCGTCGAGCCGATTACGCGCTGCGCGCCGCTCGCCGACACGCGCCTCGAACGATGCGATGAGCGTCTGCGCCTGCCAGCTGTCGCCGAGGCGCTCCGCCACTTCCGCGTCCGCCCACGCGGCACGCAGGTCGCCCCGCGCCGCATTCGCGCGAGCGCGAAGCGCAAACGCGTCGGCATCCGTCGGATCGATTGCGAGAGCACTGTCGATCATCCGACGGGCAGCATCTGGCTGCCGAGACCGCAACAGTGCGATCGCCGCGTCCGCCAGCGCCCGCGAGCGGCCGGGCGCAGCCTCGTGCGCCGGAGGCGAGACCGGAGCGCCGAGGCCAGGCACGGTAGGAGTTGCGGGAATGGCCGCCGACGACGTGCGCGTTGCGCGGTTCCCGTTTGGACTCCCGTTCGCGATCGTCGGGGGAACGGATTCGGCGCGGACGGAAGCGTTGGCCGCCGCAACGGACGACCCCACAGTACCGGGACCCGCTCCCGGACGCACTGGAATCCCGGCCGCCTGCGCCTGCGGAACTACAGTACCACGGGAAGACGTGCCCGGCCCCATCGGTGCCCCGTCGCCGGTGCGGAGCCCGCCACCAAAGATCGCGTAGAAACCGAGCGCACCTGCGAGCACCCCTCCCACAAGGAGAAGCGCCATACGTGCCGCTGTCCCCGTGATTGGCGCCGAGTCGTGGCGAATCGGCGGGAGTTCGGGGGTCGTCGCCGGTGTCGAGGGCGCCGGGGGGTTTCGCCGGAACGGGATGGTAGAGGCACTCGCCGAGGGCGGCTCGACAGGAGTTTCGCCGGTCGAGAGGAGGGCGCCGGCCGCCTCGCGACGCCGCAACATTGCTGGCGTCGGCGTATCGGACCGCAGCTGTTCGACGAACTCCGACGCTGAGCTCCAACGGCGCGCGGGGTCTTTTTCCAGCGCGCCTTCCAACGCGAGGAGGAGCCGCTGCGGCGCATCCGGCCGCAGGAGCGTCAACGGAGCGAGGTCCGTATGCTTCTGCTTGTAAATGATCCCGAACAGGCTCTCGCCTTCCCAGGCGCGCTTGCCTGAGAGCAGCTCCCAGCCGACAACGCCGAGGCTGTACAGATCCGCGCGACCGTCGACGGCGGAGTTGTCGATCTGCTCGGGCGCCATATACGCCGGCGTGCCGATCGCCGTCCCCGTGGCGGTGACTTCGGAGTCACCCTGCGTCGCCTTCGCGATGCCGAAGTCCGACAGCAGCGCCGACCCTTTGTCGGCGTCGATGAGGATGTTGTGCGGCTTGACGTCGCGGTGGATGATGCCGTTCGCGTGGGCGTGCTCCAGAGCCAGCCCGATGTCGCGGAGAATCTGCGAGCACTCATCGAATCGCAGCTTGCCGCGTCGCCGGAGAATGGCAATGAGCGACTCGCCGCGAACGTACTGCATGACGAGCGCGACGTGCCCGCCCTGGAGCCGTCGGAGCTCGTACTGGTGAACGATGTTGGGGTGGCGAATGCGAGCCATGAGCCGCGCTTCGCGCTCGAACCGCGACAGGGCATCGACGTCGGCGATGTACTTCGACGAGATGACCTTGATCGCGACATCGTGCCCGGCCGTCCGGTGACGGGCCAGGAAGACGGCGCCCATGCCTCCCTGCCCCAGCTCGCGCTTGACGACGTAGTCGCGCTCGAGCTCGGAGAGGTCTACACTGGGATCTGGGCGCGTTGCGGTCATGAAATTGGCGAGCTGGTGCGGTAACTCCAGCTAACAGACCGCCTGGGGCGGCTTGAAGCAACCCACGGAAACAATCTAATGATTAGCGCGAGAAACCGCCTCGGCGACGTTTCCGCCGCCGACGCTGTCCAGGTGCCCTCGAAAAACCGCCTCTGGCGGATGCCGCGTCAGCTGGGACGCGGCGCCGTCGCCATCCGAAGGTCGAGCGATCGCTCGACCGACCCGTCGACGCCGTAGTAGGCATCGATGAACCATCGAACGACGCGATCGGTCAACTCGTTGGCAGCACGATAGCTAATGCGTGCCGCCGCAGCATCGATGATCGCCCGTTTCAAGGAAACGATGACCATCTCCGGCGTCCGCCGCTCCGCCTTCGCGGTTCGGACGTAGTCCAATACGGCGTGCCGCAGATCCTCATCGTCACGGGCTGGCTCCGAGAACGACAGTTCGAAGAGCTGTCGAAGATCGTCTCGACCACCCGAGGCGAGCTGCACATGCGATTCGGCGGATCGGCTCATTGTCGACCTATTCGCTGGATCGGTTGAAACTGATGAGGCCGCGACGCCACAGCGTCGGAGCTACACTATTCCTTTTCGTCCCCGGACCAAAGCCCTCCTCAGGCGCCCGGCGCGAACAATCCGGCGGTGGAGCCGAGCATCCAAGTGCCGCGGGAACGGGCGGCCAAAGCTCTGCAAGATTCATGATCGGCTCGAGCTGGCGCCGCGACTTCCGTCACCAATACAGGCACCCGCGGAGCTACCCGCCCAAATCCCGAAGCATGGACGGCCGGACCGCCCAGAGAAGCTCCCCCGCGTTCGCCCGCGGTCGCCCATCGAACTCCAGCAGGCACACGCCGCCCTTCTTGAGTGGGACGCCGCTGCGATCGATCCCGGCAAGCATGTACGTGATCAGACGACTCAGCTGCGGCTCGTGGCCGACAATGGCGACCACGTCGCTCTGGAACCGCGCGAGCCCCGCCATCACGTCGTCCAGCGGGCGTTGCGGCTCCAGCTCGGCTGCGGTGTCCACGCGATCCATCGCGTAGGCTTCTCGCACGATCTCCGCCGTTTCCTGAGCTCGCACGAGGGGACTGGCGACGAGCGCATCGATGCTTGGCACGAGGCACCGAAGTCCTCGCGCGGCACGGCGCATTTTGCGTTTGCCAGCATTCGTCAACGGCCGCGACGCGTCGTCACGGCCGGTGGCGGCGAACGCTTCTCGATCCTCTGCGATGGCATGTCGAATGACCAACAAGCGCATCGAATCGGGGGTTACGGTTTCTTCTCCGCGAGCGCCTTGATGGCCGCAGGCATCTCGAACGATGCCGGATCGGCGGCGTCATAGTCGACGGTGTTGATGATGAGGACCTGCTCCTGCCCCATCAGCTGCTGCGTTAGGCGCGTGGCAATCTTCTGGCCACCGAAGTCCTTGTAGTCGCTGATCAGGTTCGTAACCTCCACGGAACCCATTGGCGAATCCTGCTTGCCCATGGACGCGATCAGCAACCCGCTGGCGACGCTGTAGCAGTCATGAGTCTCGCGCCCGGACTTCCACACGACCTTCACCTTGTAGCACGCTTCGCCGTTCATCTGTGTCTGTTCCACAGTCTCCGCCGATACGACGTTCGGCCCCTGGCGCGCCGAGGCACCAAAGCTCGACTCCTCTCGGATCGCGTCGAGCTCCTTCCCGGTGATGATGCGCGGCCCCTGCATCGGGTTGATGTTCCAGCCGGTCGTCCCGTCGAATCCCTGCTCGATCTGCCCGACGCCGCTGAGATTGATGCGCATCATCGTCTTGTTCGGCCGGGCCTGCGAGATTTCGAGATCACCCGAGACTCCCGCCGCCGCCATCTCGAAGCGGCCTTTCGTCCGAACCGACTGGTACTTCGCCATGACCGGGCCGGCGTTCGTCGCCGCGACGAACTTCGCGATGAGGTCCTTCGCTGGCGGCAACGGGGTCGCCTGCGCAGGAGCAACGCTTGGTGCGATGAACGCGGTGAGCAGGGCAGCAGCGGCTAGTCGCATGGGTTTCCCAACGGTGAAGGCAAGCATGATCGCTCCCCAGAGCGGTGTGAACGGGCGAGAGTGCACGCCGGCATCGGCGCGCCCGAAATATGGCAGACGGTGGCGCTCGAGAGGGTGACTAACGGAACAGATTCATGGACGAGCCGGCCGAGCTCGCTCGATCCAGCCCAGCGCCGCCGCGAGTGGGGCGTCGCGCTCCGCCAACACGTCCGCCACGAGGAGAGGCACCCTCTCATCGGGCACGGTCCCACGTCCCTCGATGCGCGAGCCGTCGGCCGCGACGAAGTCCGCGACGACGTGCATCAGCACGTCACCGGTAGGCAGCCTCGTGGCGATGGCCGGCAGCGCCTGGCCGGCCGAGCGCTCCCCGAACACACGCGCCCTGCCTAACGCCTGGAGCCCCGCCGCGAACATCTCGCTCGTGCTCGCCGACAGCCCATCGATGACGATGGCCAGTGGACCGCCGAACGGTTCGACCGCCGCCCCGGCCGCCGTGACCCGCCGCGGATTCGCCGCGAACCGCATCTCCTCGCCCCGCGTGCGCATCGTCCCCAACGTCTTCGGCTCACTCAGGAAGTGGCCGGCGGCGCCCATCATCATCGCTGCCACGCCTCCCAGGTTCCCGCGAAGATCCAGCACGATGCCAGCGCACCCCCGGCTCGCGTCCACGGCAGTGTCGAGCGCCGGCATGACGGGTGGCATCCAGTATTCGAAGCGGATGAGCCCAACGCATCGACCATCGCCGAGCGAGCGACGCTCGAACTGAAGCGACGCCGGAAGCGGTGGCAGGTTGCCGAAACGGGCCAGCGGACCGCGCAGTGTGTCTCGCGCAAACGACACGTCATGCAGACGTCCTGCCGGATCGCGCATCACCAGTTGAACGCGCGATCCGGCCGGGCCACGAAGGGCGCCCAGCGCGCCCGTCAGGACGCCGAGCCGCTTGAGCCCGACCGAGTCCGCCGCACCCACCGCGGGCGGGGTGAACGTATCGATGCGTTCGACGCGCCACCCGGGTACGACGCCGGCGCGCCGCGCGGCGCCCGCGCTGTCGACGCGCCAGACAACGAGATCTCGATCGACGAAGCGAACCGCCACGCCGGCGCTGCCTAACGTGCCGCCGTCGCGCGAACCCCCTTCGGCATGGGGCGACGGTGGCGCCGGCAGAATCGCGAAATGCGACTCGCCAAGCTGCCGAAGCATGTCGTCGATGACGCCGCGCAGCTCGACGTCGGACCGCGCTCGCGCGGCCCGCGGGGCAAGCTCACGCCGAACCGCGGCCCAGTCGATGCGCGTGACGCCTCGGCCCTCGAGCGACGTGCCGACCGTGCGCCACGCCGAGTCGAACGTCGCGGCGGCGAGCGCGGAATCGACAGCCCGCTCGCGCAAGCCGGTGTCAGACTGGAGACGCGCGCGTGCCTGATCGACGCCGTGGAGATCGGGGCCGGGGCTCGCTGCGCAGGCCCCGCACAACGGCAGGATAGTCGCGGCCAGCGTCATTGCGAACGTCCAGCGGGCCGTGGCCATGCGGGGGGATGACGTCAGGGACAGGAGCAAATTAGGCTTAGTCGGATATGGATCGCGGACTCTTCGGTGGGACCGGGTAGAACAAGGACGAGTGACGTCGGCGTGCGTTCACGTTCGAAAGACCGACCGCGCTGGCGAGGCGCGAAATGTGCCCACGCGCACAGATCGCGTCGTGACAGCCCAATCGGGTGCGCGTACAATCCCTGACCGGCGCTTCCTTCGATCACTTGCGCCGTGTCGGCCGCCACAATTAGAACCCATCATGTCAACAGCCCGTCCATTACGCCGCGCCTGCCTCGCGACGATTCTCCTGCTCGCGCCAGTGACACCGGCCATAGCCCAGACCCTGGCATCTGGCACGCGCGTTCGCGTCAAATCACCGACCGTCGTCGCTCCTGTCACGGGAATCTTTCAGGGGATGCGCCGCGATACGGTCGTCGTGATCGAGGACAGCCAGGCGGCCCAGATCTGGACGTTCACGCCCGCCACGATCGAGCAACTCGAGGTGAGTGTGGGCATGAAGGGCGGGAATCGGGGCCCGATAATAAAGTGGACGGTCATCGGCCTGGGGACCGGTTTCGCGGTGGGGTGGCTCGTGGCAGCGATCATCGAAGAGTCGGGGGACACGGACTACAATGAGGCGGCAAGCGCCGGTGTCGGCGCCGCGGCTGGCGCGGTTGCGGGCGCGGTCTACGGCTATCGAAGGCTCGAGGAGCACTGGGCAGCCGTCCCCGTCCCGCGCCGCGTCGGCGTCGTTCCCACTCGCCGCGGGGTTCGCCTCGCGTACTCCGTATCGTTCTGACCAGTCGACGGTCCGCACTGCCGACCGACTATATGACGACGCCTCTCGTCGGCGTGATCATGGGCAGCAAGAGCGATTACGAGCATCTCGCGCCCGCATGCGCGCTGCTCGATGAGCTCCAGATCGCGTACGAGCCCCGCATCGTGTCGGCTCACCGAACGCCAGACTGGATGTTCGAGTACGCCGAGAGCGCAGAGGATCGCGGTCTCCTGGTAATCATCGCCGCCGCTGGCGGGGCGGCCCACCTGCCGGGGATGGTCGCGGCGAAAACGCTCGTGCCCGTGCTGGGGGTGCCGGTGCCAGCAACCATGTTGAACGGCATCGACGCCCTGCTCTCGATCGTGCAGATGCCGGCAGGCGTGCCGGTGGGAACCCTTGCGATCGGCAAACCGGGCGCGACGAACGCCGCGATTCTCGCCGCCGAGATCGTGGCGATTCGCCACCCCGAGATCCGTGAGCGGCTTCGCGCCTGGCGTCAGCGTCGTCGCGACGACGTCATGGGGCAGCAGCTGCCGTAGCGATGATCGAGCCCGGATCCATCATCGGCATACTCGGAGGCGGCCAGCTCGGACGAATGACCGGCATGGCCGCACGGTCGCTCGGTTACGACGTGCACGTTCTCGACCCCGACCCGCACTGTCCCGCATCGGTGATCGCGAGCCGCACGATCGCGGCTCGATTCGACGACGCGGCGGCCGCGGCGGCGTTGGCGGAGCGATGTGCGGTGGTGACGCTCGAGATCGAGCAGATCGGCAGCGCGGCGCTCGCCGCGGTTGCCGAACGCACGCCGCTCAGGCCCAGCGCCGCGGCCGTGCACGTCATCCAGGACCGCATTCGACAGAAGCGCTGGCTGGCCGAGCACGGCTTCCCCGTCGGCGCGTTTCGCGCCGTTTCCTCCCGTGAGGAAAGCGTCGCGGCGTTCGACGCACTTGGCCGCAGCATATTCAAGTCGACGAGCGGTGGGTATGACGGTCGCGGGCAGGTGCGCGTCAACTCGGCCGCCGCTGCGGGGGAAGCGTGGTCGAGCCTCGGCCAGCGGCCCTGCCTCGTCGAACAGTTCCTCGACATCGACGTCGAGCTGTCGATGCTCGTCGCGCGTCGCCCATCGCTGGGATCCGGAGAACCCGAGTGCATCGTGTTCGCGCCGGCGAGGAATCACCATGAGCACGGGATTCTCGACTGGTCGATCCTTCCGGCGACGCCACCGGATTCGCTCGTCAGGCAGGCGGAGGACGTCGCCCGGAGTATCGCGCGGGCGCTCGGCATCGAGGGGCTGGTCGCCGTCGAGCTGTTCGTGTTGCGCGATGGCCAGCTGCTCGTGAACGAGCTCGCTCCGCGACCGCACAACACGTTTCACGCAACCGACCGTGGCTGCGCCACCAGTCAGTTCGAGCAGCTGGTGCGCGCGGTGTGCGACCTGCCGTTGGGGAGCACCGAGATCCTCCGCCCGTCGGCGATCGCGAACTTGTTAGGCGACCTGTGGGACCAGGGCACACCGGATTTCATCGCCGCGCTCGAGGTGCCGGCCGTGCGCCTGCATCTCTACGGCAAGGCATCGGCGCGACCGGGCCGCAAGATGGGACACCTCTCGGCCGTGGGCAGCTCCGGAGACGAGGCGCTCGACCGCGTGTTACGCGCGCGGCACGCGATGCGGCGGTGACGGTAGCGCGGAACGGGCGGCACCGATTGAATCGTTAGGCCCCGATCTCGATGACGCGGAACGGTGGCCGCTCCGGCCAGCACTTCTTGAGCAGCGGCATCGCGACGTTGTAGACCGGCGTGCCGGACGATGTCGTTCCCTCGAGCGTGCCGTTGTGCGCGTGGCCGTGGAGCACGGCTGTCACCGGGTAGCGCGCAAGCGGTTCCTCGAGTCGGCTGCATCCGAGGTACGGGAATATCTCGAGCGGCTCGCCTTCCACGGTTGCGCGGACCGGCGAGTAGTGCAGGAGCGCCACCCGATGCGGCGTCCGGAGCCGCGCGAGCGCGCTCTCGAGCTTGAACGCCTCGTTCACCGCCTCGCGCACGAACAGCTTGACGATGTCTTCTCCCCATGGCCCGAGCGCGCCCCGTCCGAAGCCGCCGCAGAAGCCTTTGACGCCGGCAAACCCCACGCCGTGCACTTCGGCCGCGTCACCGTCGAGCACCACGACGCCCGCATCGACGAGGATCTGACGGATCTCGTCGCATTTCCCTGCCTCGTAGTCATGGTTGCCGAGCACCGTGACGCACGGCACCCGAAGCGCAGTGCCGATTTCGCGGGCGAGGACCCGCGCCTCCTCGGCAAGCCCGTAGTCCGTGAGATCGCCGCACATGGCGAGCACATCGGCCCGCTCGGATATCTGAGCGAACAGACTCGCGAGCGCGCCGTGCCCCGTCTTGCCGACGTGAATGTCGGCCGTGGCAGCGAGGCGTACGATCCCATTGGCAGGTAGCATCACTCCCATTCCGCGGTCAGACGGTGCGTCGATCTAGCCCTAGTCTTGCAAAGCGGTTGCCGCATACGGGCGACCTACCTCTTCAACAAGCGTTCCGTGCCGAACAAACCCAACTCCCGAACGCCGGGTGAGATCGACCGTCACACCGCGGCACGCTACACACGGCGCTTCTATCGTGACGTGCTCACCTCACTCGAGCGGGCAAACGTACCGGTCCTGGTGGGGGGGGCGTTTGCGTTCTCGCATTGCACGGGCATCCAGCGCCCGACGAAGGACTTCGACCTGTTCCTTCGCCGCGAGCACATCGACCGCGCGCTCGCGACGCTGGCCGAGGCGGGGTTTCATACGGAGCTCACGTTCCCGCACTGGCTCGCCAAAGCACGATCGGACGAGTTTCTCGTGGACCTGATCTTCGGGTCGGGCAACGGTGTCGCGCCAGTCGATGATGCATGGTTCGAGAACGCGGTCCAGGCCGAGGCGGTCGGAATTCCGGTCTGGATCTGTCCCGCCGAAGAGCTGTTGTGGTCGAAGGCCTTCGTCATGGAGCGCGAACGATACGACGGCGCGGATGTCATGCACATTCTCCACACGCGTGGGCAGCGCCTCGACTGGACTCGCATCGTCGATCGATTCGGCGATTACTGGCGTGTGCTGCTCTTCAACCTCGTGCTGTTCGGGTTCGTCTATCCGGGCGAGGAACCGCCCGCGCCGCGATGGGTGATGGACACGCTGCTTGCGCGTCTGGACAAGGAAATCGATTCGCCCCCACGCGACGAGCGCATGTGCCGCGGCACCCTGATCTCGCGGGAGCAGTACCTCGTGGACATCACGGAATGGGGCTATTCCGACGCCCGCATGCAGCCGCGCGGACCCATGAGCGCGACGGAGATCGCGCACTGGACCGAAGCGATCGGAAACGGCTGATCAGGAGCTCGCTCGAGCTCCGGTTGCCTAACGTCGCAACGCGTCATCGTCACGGACCCGGTCCGTGAGCTCACCGCGCGACGTGACGCCGAGCTTGGCGAACACGTTCGAGAGGTGCGTGCTGACCGTGCGGGAGGAGATCCCGAGCGCGGCACCGATCTGCTTGTTCGAGCGTCGTGCCGCGACCAGCTGCGCGATCTCGAGCTCGCGCCCTGTCAGTGCCCCGGCACCCTCGGCGACGACGCGTGCGGGCGGCCGCGCGCCGAGATCGCGCAGCGCGCCCCGCGCCGCGGTGAGCTCGGACTCGGCGCCGATGCGCGCGAAGACGTCGTGTGCGCGCCGCAGCTCTCGCGTGGCACCATCGCGATCGCCGAGCGCGGCAAGCAGATGCGCCAGGTTGCGACGGATCCGCGCGGCATCGTACACGAACGGCACCGCGTCGAGCTGGTCTGCTGCGGACCGGAGCAGCTCTATCGCGCGCGGCATGTCCTGGTCGCGCAGACGCGCCACCAGTGCGTCGCTTGCCGTCGCCCACGCGAGGCCAAGCGCGTGACCCATCTGCGCCGAGCTCCGTCGCAGTCGCTCCCCGTAGTGCTGCGCGCGCTCGAAGTCCTGGAGATAGAGCGCCGCCTCGATGATGATCGGGATGAGGCGGTGGATGGACCACGTGACGTACCCGGACTGGTCGGCGAGCGCAACGCCCGCCTCTCCGAGCTCGATCGCACGTTTTCGATCCCCCGTCGCGAGCGCGTACGCCGCCATGCCGGTGTGTGCGGGGACCGCCGTATGAACGTCATGCGGCCGCTGCAGCGCTTCGGCCGCACCCGACAGCTTCCAGCTCTCCTGAAACAGGGACTCGGCCGTCTCGAGATCTCCGCGGCCGAGGTGCATGAGCCCCGTCCACACGAGAAGCCTCGGCAACAGCGTATGGGTGCCGACAGCGCGCGCAATCGGAATCGTCTGCTCCGCGAGGGCCAGACCCGAGTGCCAGTCGCCGATGCCGGACGCGTATTCGATGGAGACCTCATTCGTCCAGGCGATGAGCACCGGAGAGCCGACTTCCTCGGCGATTCGCGTGGCCTCACGGACGTGGCGCGCGAGCTCGTGCGCATTCCCGGTGAGCCCGGCAAGGACGGCGATCCCCCAATGCGCCGACCACTCGACGGCGCGCTCGCCGGATGCGCCCGCGTAGCGGATCGCGTGCTCGCCGTGCGCGCGCGCTTCCGCTGCCCGCCCGATGAACAGGTACAGCTGCATCAACGCGCGATGAATGCGCGCCAGCATCCCGGCGTTGTGCAATCGCTCGGCGATCGCGAGCGCCTCTTCGAGCTCGCGTAAGGCATCGGTCGCACGCCCGAGCTCCTGGTACGCACCGGCCTGAGCGATGCGGATGCGGGCGGCGAGCCGGTCATCGCCGACACGCGCCGCCGCCTCGAGGCCGGCGGCATAGTGCGCGAACGCATCATCGTGACGACCGGCCCAGAAACTCGTTAGGCCGAGCCGACGCTGGATCGATGAGATGCGAGCGCCATCGTCGCGCGCCTCCGCGTATTGCAGCGCACGTTGCAGGAGCGCGCGGGCGGCATCGTACTCGCCGTTCCGCTGCCGTGCCCGCGCGAGGTCTTCCACGAGGGGTGCGATGTCGTCGTGCGACGCGGCGCCGTTGCGATCGAGCAGTTCGAGCGCGGCAGCGAGGTAGCTCGCCGCCTCACGGGTCGCATAGCGATCCAGCGCTGACCGCCCCGCCCCAGCCAGATACCGCGCCGCCTTCGACGCGAGCTCGGGCGCGCCGGCCCGCGAGAAGTGTACGGCCAGCTCGTCCGCGTGCGCGTCGGCAGCCGGGCCATGCAGCTGCTCCAGCGCCATGGCGATCCGTCCGTGCAGAAGCCGCGCTCGCGCCTTGCCGAGCTCACCATACAGCGTCGCCTGCAGCGTCGGATGACTGAAGTCGTAGTCCACCGAGTCGGGCGAATCCGCATCCACCAGTATGCGCTCCCGTCGAAGCTCGTCGATCGCGGCCACGAGCGATTCGGCGCCCAGCTCAGTCACGGCATCCAGCACCGCGTACGACACCCGCGATCCGAGCACCGCCGCGAGATCAGCGACGGTCCTTGCGGCGGGCGACAGACGCTCGAGCCGCGCAATGATCGCGTCGCGTACCGTGTTCGGGAGGTCGAGATCGGCGACGTCCCACCCGCTCCAGCGGTCATCGTGGCGGCGAAGCTTGCCCGAATCGACGAGCGACTTGAGCATCGCCTCCGTAAAGAACGGATTGCCTCGCGTGCGTTGGTAGAGCAGCGACGCGAAACCACGCATGGTCGATGGCTCGACGTCGAACACGCTGGCAAGGAGCTCGTCGCTCTCCGCGCGTGTCAGCGGCTCGAGTCGCATGATGCTCGCTACGCCGAGGCCAACCAGCGAACGCTCGGTGCTGCCCAGCGTCGGATTGGAGTCGCGCTGTGCTTCGTTGTACGAGCACAGAATCACGATGTGCTGGCCCGTCAGCTGCCGCGACGTGAAGTGCAGGAGCTCGAGCGACGATGCGTCCGCCCACTGCAGATTCTCGAGCACGATCAGCAGCGGGCGCTTGGACGAGAAACGACCGAGGAACTGGCTGAAGTTCCAGAGTAGGCGGGCCTTGATATCTGACGCGTCTCCGCGGGCCAGCGATGGTGCGCTGGTACGAATCTCCAGCGCCGGGAACAGGCGTGCGAGCTCGGCCTCACCCCCACGCGTCACCACGGCCAACGTGGCGCTGTCGACCGTTCGCAGCGTGGGCAGCAGCGCATCGGAGAACAGGGCGTAGGGGACACCGCTCTCCACCGGGTATGCCCGCCCGACCGCGGTCGACCAGCCGCGGCGGGCTGCGTCGGCGACGACCGTCTCGGCGAGGCGCGTCTTGCCGATGCCGCCATCGCCGGCAAGAAAAATCGTCGAGGACGATCCGCGCTCCGCTCCGTCGAGGGCGCGCAGCAGCGTTTGCAGTTCCGCTGCCCGGCCAACGAGTGGCAACACGCCCAGCGGGGTACCGTTCGGTTTCAATTGTGAGGTCACCGGGGATCCGTCTCGGTCGGTTTGAGGTGCGGGACGGGTGGGCGTCACACCCTGAAACCGGCGGCCGCTCATCTTGCAGCGGCCTCGCCGACGACAGTATCGAACGCGCCCGTTTGTACAACGCCGCCGCGCTTGACCTGCACCCAGAGGCGGTACTGACCCGCCGAGGGAAACGCGAACGGAAACGTGAGGCTGTCGCCGCGCCACCGGCGCGCGGTATGTCCAGCCATGGGGGCCATGTCGGACCTAACGACCGCGCGCGGGGACGCACCCGCTCGGACGGATGGGAGCGTGTCGCCGCGCTGGATTGCCTCCAGTACTTGCTGTGACGCCATGGCGAACGACCCGCCGGCGTGCAGATGCACGAAGACCTTCCCATCATCGCGGGACACAAGCGCGTGAGCCGGCATGCCCAGATACGCCTCGAGCTCCGCAGGCGACCCGTCGGGCGTCACGACGCTGAAGCGCAGCGGATCGTCAACGCGGGCCGAGCGACGCGGGCCGCGATGCCAGACCAGCATGCTGCCATCACTCAGCCGCGCCGTGTCGCCGGCGGCCGCTGGCGCGGCCCAGACCGCGTCGTCGCCATCGGCTGGACGTTCGTTCGGAGTGGCCTGGGGCACATCGAGCTCACCGGTCAGCGTCTCTGCAAATCCGCTCTCGTGCACGATGTCGGCGTAGAAGCGGTAGCGCCCTGATGGAACGGTGCCGAGAACCGCATCGAACGTCGCCGAGTCGATCAGCGTCGGATGGAGATGCGCGAACGCATTCATGGCCGATGCATCGACGAGGAAGAGGTGCATCATCTTCCCGTGGTCCGGCACGAGCGGCGACGATTCACGACGCGCCCATCGGCCGTCGTCGATCGAGATCCTGACCACTCGGCTCCCGTCCACCGAGCGCACGGCGGCCGTGGCATGCAGGGGACGGAAGATGCGGCGCGCATAGCCGCCATCCACTCCATTCCACCAGTTCCAGCCACCGAACAACAGGGCACCGACCACGACACCGCCGACGGCGGCGGCGCCGCGGCCGCGCCACTTCCGGCCGACGTCGGGCTCTTCGCCGGGCGGCAAGGTACTCTCTGCCGCTGCGGCGCGCACGATGGTCAATGCGCCGACGGTCAGAAAAACACCCAACCCGGCGAGCGTCCACCCGAGTCCCGGAACCATGGGCAGACGCTTCGTCGCCACGGCACTCACTGGCACGACCACTCGTCCGACGCCCTGGGTGCCTTCGACAGCCACGTTGATGGCGTATGACGCCGATGTCATGAGCCAGAGCTGTGTGCTGTACAGTCCCGGCGCGCCGGCGACCGCGCGAGCCTCGTCCGGCGCCGGGGCGCCCCGGGCACCGAGATTCCACTGCGCGGCCTGCGCGGTCACGCGCCTAACGCCAGCGTTGCCGACGCGGATATCGATCTGTGCGAGCCCCGGGATCACCCCCGGCGGACGGACCGTCACCTGCACGTCATACGCCCCGGCCTTCCCCGCGAAGAATACGTCGAACGTCCCGACGTGTGCCGAGCACACGACGGCAATGCCGGAGACGAGCAGCGCTCGGCGCGAGCGTTGTGGCCAGCGACTGGTCACCGTCGAACTCGACGCATCCAGTTGCCCCATGCCAGGCCGAGACGTGACGAAAGAACCGCCAGCACGACGGCGACCACGAAGCGCCATCGCATCGCACCCTCGGTTGCATCCCACGGATAGAAATCGCGCCGCACCTTGTACCACGTGTTCGGCATCGAGTAGTCGAAGTTGTCCGTCGCGAAGATCGGATTGATCGACCAGCGCGACATCAGGAAATAGGAGAACCCGAACTGCGCCACGAGCAGAACGACGAAGAAGATCACGCCGTAAGAGACGGACATGAACCAGGCCTTTTCTTCCCGGGCCCGATGGGCCGCGAGGTCGATCACGAACGCCGGCGCGATCAGGAGCAGCGGGAAGTCCATGGGCACCATGTGCGTGATCTGACGGCGAATCGGACCGAGCAGCGGTTCCGCGGGGAACAGCGGGAGAATCCACACCATCATCGCCGTCACGAGCATGTACACCGCCGCGATGGTGGTCGCGGGCCATTTGAGCCGCGACGCTCGCGACGCGCCGATCAGCACGAACGGGAATGCGGCGCTCGCGACGGAATAGAAGATCGAGCTGTGGTGCAGGATGCGGTCGGTATACTCCGTGGCGAGAATCGCGACGAACGTGAGGACGAGGCCAGCCGCGTAGGCGTAGCCGCGGTCGATCCAGCCGCCACGGGCGTCGGTTCGATTCTGACGAGCCAGCGTGCCAAGCATGGCGCCGACCGCGACCGCGATGATGCCCAGCGCCAGCACGACGTGTGGCGGGCTTAGAATCTGGACGTCGAGGCCGTACGCGTTATGCCACCAGTCGTCGAAGGGGGCGGACGTCAGCATCGCGATCGCGCCCCAGATCGCCACCCAGGTGCCTAACGGACCTCTGAAGCCCCAGAACCGTACCGAGGCCGCACGGTCCTCCGGCGAACCGGCAAACGTCGTCTTGAGCACGACATACCCGCTCGCGAGTCCGCCGACCACGCCGCCGACGTAGATCGCCAGGTGCGCTGGCGTCCAGAACGTGTCGCGGCCGATCGTCATGTGCCACGAAATGTCCCAGATCACGCCGACCACCATGCTGGTCGACGCGAACAAAACGGCGGGGATGTGCCACGGAACCGCGAGGGCGCGGGTCGTGGTGCGGCCCGCGGCTGCCGATGGCGAGAGAACAGTGACGCCCATACGCTCCACCCGTGTTGGTGGCCGTATGTTAGAGCCACGGCTGCCCGTCACGCCAGCAGTTTCGCCGGGACGTGAAACTAGCGCAACGACCGAAGCCGCTGCGCGTTGGAGGGTCCTTACGATGCGCTAGGCACTCTCGTACGCCGGCGCTGGAGCAACGTCTCCCACGTCGCCGAACCGTCGCTCGCGACGTTGATACTCCAGGATTGCCGCCTCGAGGTCACGCGCGGAGAACTCGGGCCACATGCGTGGCGTGAACACGAGCTCCGCATACGCGCATTCCCACAACAGGAAGTCGCTCAACCGCTGCTCCCCGCCCGTTCGGATCAGCAGATCCACATCGGGAATGCCGTCCGGTACGTGGGCGGCGGCAGCTATCGCTTCGGCGAACCGGTCGCGGGTGAACGGTCCACCTCGCATGCGCTCAGCTGCCTCGACCATCAGATCGCGCGCCGAGTAGTCGACGGCTACGCGCAGATGCATATCGCGGCCGCGCGCCGTCGCTTCTTCCGATGCCTCGATGGCCCGACGCAGCGTGCTGCCAAGCCGATCCCGCCGCCCGATGACGGTGAGCCGGATGCCGTTCTCGACGCACCGCTCCGTCTCCGCGGCGAGATAACGCCGGAACAGCGCCATCAGCGCGGCCACTTCCGACTCGGGACGACGCCAGTTATCCGACGAAAACGCGTACAGCGTGAGGGCTTCGATTTGCAGGCGCCTCGCTGCTTCCACGGTTTGCTTGACGGCGCGGGCCCCCGCGGCGTGGCCGAACGTGCGCGGACGACCACGTGTGTTCGCCCAGCGACCGTTGCCGTCCATGATCACGGCGATGTGCCGCGGCATGGGGCCCGTGAGATGTATGGGTTGCGATGTGCTCACGTTCGTAGGAATCAGGTGCGACTCACGCGTTCAGCTATCTCGGGCAGCTCGAATCAATGCTTCCATGTGGTCGAGGTAGCGCTCGAACGCCCTCCGCCCCGACACCGTCAACGCATACGCGGTCTTCGGCATCCGTCCCTCGAACGACTTCGTACAAGAGATGTATCCGGCCTCCTCGAGCTTCCTCGCATGGACGCTCAGGTTGCCGTCCGTCGTCTGCAGCAGGCCTTTCAGTTCGTTGAACGTGAGCGACTCGTTCGCCGCCAGGGCACTCACGATGCCGAGGCGCATGCGCTCGTGGATGAGACGATCGAGCGACGCCGGCGTCGCCTCGGTCGCCTTCCCGCGAACCCCACGGAGCGCCTCCTTTTCGTCCTCTCGCTTTCGCGGCGCCCCTCGTGGGTCAGGGGCTGCTGCGCCGTGTCTAGCCACCGTGCCTCCTCGCGATCTGGGTCCCGAACACGACGTGAACCAACCCGAACCCGCCCACCATCAGCCAGTCTCCGAGCGCCGGCGGCGTGAACAGCGCCGCCGCGCCCAGGAGCATGAAGCACAGGCCCATGACAGGGATGATGCGCACCGAGAACGCTCCCCCCGCGACGACGGCCGTCCCGTACAGGAGCAGCCACACGCCCGGCAGCAGATCGTTCGCACCGATGCGCAGCAGCGCCGCCGTCAGCAGCGCTCCAACCACCATCGCCGGTGAGAACGCGAGCGCCAGCTTCTGGGCGGGTCCGGACACCATCGACAGCTCCGATCGCCGTGCCTTCCGAGCCGTGGCCCAGAGGGAGAGCGCGATACAGGCCGCTGCCGTGACCACCCAGGTGCCAACCCGCCACTGCACGGTGGGGCGCATGCGGGCAACGAATGCCGCGACCATCGCCAGGACACCGACGGCGGCGATCCCCCAGCCGGAGATCGCGGTGAAGGTGCCTGCACGCTCCATCGTTTCACGGATGAAGCGGAGGTTATCGAGCGCCCGGTCACTCAGGGCGGGATCACGCTCGACCGGCGGCGGACGGAGCGGTCTGACAGTGGCCATGACGGACGCTACCGAGCTGGCTTACGATTGTCAAGCACTTTTCGCTGAAAAGTGCCTACCGCGTGCTCCCGGGCCCAGGCGGCGGATCACTCGCCGGAAACGACTGCTCCACCACGAAATCCTGCCGCCGCTCGTCGATTGCCGCCGCGAACAACTGCAGCAGTTTCGCGTTGAATGCCGGCAGGTCGTCCGGCTTTCGGCTCGTGACGAGGTGCTGGTCGGTCTCGACCGCCCGATCGACCCACAGGCCACCCGCATTCCGGATGTCCGTCTGAAGACTCGGCCACGACGTCAGCGACCGGCCGCGGACGGCGTCGGCCTCGACGAGCAGCCATGGACCATGACAGATCGCGGCCACCGGCTTGTCCGCGTCCATGAACGCCCGCACGAATGCGACCGCATCCCGGTTCATCCGAAGGCGATCGGGATTCGCGACGCCCCCCGGTAGCACGAGCCCGTCGTACTCGCCCGCACGGGCTTCGGTAATTACTCGGTCCACGGGGAATCGAGCCGCCTGCACGTCGCCCCGCGTCGCCTGGATCTCGCCGGAATGAATCGACACGAGGTGCAGCACCGCGCCCACCTTGGAGAGGGCGTCCCACGGCTCCGCCAGTTCGCTCTGCTCCACGCCGTCCGTGGCGAGAAACGCGATCTTCCGTCCACTCACGCCAGATTGCATGGAATCCCTGCTTTCGTCTCGGGTCTGTTGCCGATTCTGCACCGATTTTCGAACGGGGAATCCCCGGCACCGTCGGCGCTCACTCCCGATGTCAGGATTCGTGCCGCCCGCGACTGGTCCGGGCCTCCCCGGCAGGTCATTTTCCGCAACGTGTCGATCGTACCGCTCTATGGTCATGAGGCGCTCCGAGCGCGGCTGTCGTCCGCCATCACGCGCGGCACGTTGCCGGCGAGCCTGCTTCTTCACGGGACGCGAGGTGTCGGCAAGCAGCGCCTTGCCCTCTGGGTCGCCCAGGCGCTCGTCTGTGCGAGTCCAGCCGCGGACGCGACCGCATGCGGAAAGTGCCAGGCCTGCCGGTACGCAAGCGTGCTCGGCCATCCCGACGTTCACTGGTTCTTCCCGCGCCCCCGGCTGGACACGGACGCGACCCCGGCGGAGGTCGTCAGCGATTATGCGGACGCCATCGCCGAACGGTTGAAGACGTCCGGCCTGTACGCAGGGTCGTCGGGAAGCGACGGCATCTACGTCGCGACCGTTCGCGCCATCGTGCAGGCGGCCAGTGTCTCGCCGGCAATGGGGCGCCGAAAAGTGTTCATCATCGGCGACGCGGAGCGCATGGTCCCGCAGGAGGGATCGGACATGGCGGCGAACGCGCTGCTCAAGCTTCTCGAGGAGCCACCGTCGAACACCTTCATCATCCTCACGTCCAGCGAGCCGGGAGCATTGCTTCCCACCATTCGGTCGCGCGTCGTGCTTGTGCGGGTTCCGCCACTGCCGACGCACGACGTGGAAGCGTTTCTCACCGATCCCCTTGTCGTGGACGCGTTGAAGCGTGGCAGCAAGCTCTCGACGGCCGACCGCGTTGCCGCCGCGAATGGTGCTCCGGGAACGCTCCTGGAGAGCAGACAGCGCGAGGTCGCGATCACCGGCGCGGAACGACTGCTCGAATCTGCGTTGTCGGGCGATCGCTCGAAGACGATTCGCGCCGCGATGTCGCAGGGAAGCACCAAGGCACGGGGCGCGTTCTCCGACACGCTCGACGAGCTCACGACATTGCTCGCCGCGAGAGCGCGATCTGCCGTGGCTCGCGGTGATGATCGCACCGCGATGGGCGCGAGTCGCGCGATCGCATCCGTCGAACAGGCCAAGACGCTCGCGTCAGGCAACGTGAGCCCTGCCCTCATCACGGCATCACTGCTTCGCGAACTGACCGCGGCACTGACATGAGCGATCTCTCCCACATCGATGGCGAAGGACGCGCGCGCATGGTCGACGTGTCGGGAAAAGACGTCACCGTTCGCATGGCGCGCGCAACCGGCGCGATCCGCATGCAGCGCGAAACGCTGGACGCGATTCAGGCGAACACCATCGCGAAGGGCGATGTGTTAGGCGTCGCGCGCCTGGCAGGCATCATGGCGGCCAAGCGCACATCGGAGCTCGTTCCGCTCTGTCACCCGATCCCGCTCAGCGACATCCGCATCGACATCACACTCGACGAGGCATTGCCCGGTCTCCGCGTCGAAGCGACGGCAAAAACTGCCGCGCAAACAGGTGTGGAGATGGAGGCGATCATCGCCGTGTCAGTGACACTTGTCACCGTCTACGACATGGCGAAAGCGGTAGATAGGAGCATGGTGATCGGGGAGATTTTGCTGGCCGAGAAGCTCGGCGGCCACTCCGGTCACTGGAGTCGAACGTAGCGGCATACGCATTGCCTGCTTCGCGGGAGCGGGCAGCGGCGGTACGCAACGTACCGCCGTAACCTTGTAACTCACCATCATGCGAAACCTTCGAGGGACGTACGTCCACCGCGGCGATCGCGATCGTCGTCACCGGAAGGTGCGGTCGGGTCTGTTGCTGACAGCCTTCGCCGCATCGGTGTGCTACGTCGTTCGTGATAGCGGTCCGGCCGAAGCGAAGGCGGAGGCCCCGCGCTTCCCCGTCGTCATCGGCAGCGAGGCCGTGCGCCTCCGGGCCGAGCTCGACGCGGCGCGCAGCGAGTTGGATCTCGCGAATGCGCAGCTCGATCGGTGGCACAGGATCTTCGGCTATTCGTCGACGTACCGCATCGGCGCCGATCTGGCGACGTCGGTTTACGACATTGCACTGGCGGAAGGCATCGAGCCGGAGTTGGCATTCCGACTCGTGCGCGTCGAGAGCGAATTCAACGAGCGCGCCACCAGTCCGGTTGGGGCCGTGGGGCTCACGCAGCTCATGCTGCCCACCGCGCGCTATTTCCAGAAGGGCATCACGCGCGATGAGCTGTACGATCGTAACACGAACCTGCGCATCGGGTTCCGCTATCTGCGAACGCTGGTGCGGGAGAACAAGGGCAACGTGCAGCTCGCCCTGCTGGTGTACAACCGTGGCCCGCAGGCGGTGCAGAACTCGCGCGCCCAGGGGCTCGATCCGTCGAACGGCTACGAGCGCGTCGTCATGAAGGGATACACGGGCCGCGGCGTCATCGACTGAGCGCTGCTCGTTAGGTCACGAAAGACGTGAAGGGCCCCGGGATCGATCCCGGGGCCCTTCACGCATCTGCGGTCATATCGATGCCTAACGAACCGGCGTGCCTCGCCAACGCGTTACTGCTTCGCCACGCTCTTCGTTGCCGTCTTGGCTGGGGCGCCCGACGAGGTGGCTTTCGGGGTCGTGGTGCGTGACGTCGAGCCGGTCTTCGCACCGCTGGACTTGGCCGCCGTGCGGCGAGCCGGAGCGCGGACCAGCAACTCCTGCCCCGGATGAATCACCTGCTTCTTGAGGCCATTGAGCCGCACGATCGCGCTCGCGCTCGTCCCGTACTTCTTCGCGATGCCGCCGAGCGTCTCGCCGCGGCGAACGACGTGCGTGCGGGAACCTGACTTGGAGCGGCTGCCGTAGATCTCGATCGCGGGATCTGGAATGTCGAGCGCGGCGCTCACGACCGCCCTGGAAGGCACGAGGAGGGTCTGAGCGGGTCGCAGCCGCCCACTCTTGAGCGGCGTCACCTTGGGGTTGTACCACTTGAGCTGGCGAGCGCTCAGGCCGCTCTTGGACGCCACCGACGCGAACGTCTGGCCCTTTACCGTTTCGACCCGCTTGAATGCCGTGCGCGCCGCCGGGTCGAGCGCCGCGAATGCACT
>Ga0068862_100000185_pt1 | contig 68550 bp, 42 predicted proteins | sample KBSSwiS52_FD_66598 | JGI IMG/M metagenome (GOLD analysis project Ga0068862, IMG submission 66598) | Switchgrass rhizosphere microbial communities from Kellogg Biological Station, Michigan, USA - KBS Switchgrass S5-2 | ecosystem: Host-associated > Plants > Roots > Rhizosphere > Soil ...
CCTTCGCGCAGGCACTGCTCGAACGCATCGTGCAATTCCTGGCCGGACAAACCTGACTCGCCTTCGTCGAGATAGTGGCCCATCACGGTCTCGTTGATCTCGACGACCTGGTCGATGATGTGCTGATGCGCGTCGGCGACCGACGAGAAATCGGATTCGCCGCCCGGCTGGAAGAAACAGTCGACGATGGCGCTGCCGTTCTTCGCCGGCAGGTTGATCGGCAGACATTCGCTGCCGAACTCGTCGCGCAGCGATTCGACGATGCCTTCGAGGTCGATGCCTTCGTGATCGATCTTGTTGACGACGAGGATGCGGCAGAGATTGCGCTGCTTGGCGCGATCCATCAGCCGCCGCGTCGAGTGCGCGATGCCGGTCACCGCGTCGATGACGATCGCGCAGGTTTCCACCGCAGCGAGCGCCGACAACGTCGGTCCGCGGAAATCGGGCGATCCGGGGGTGTCGATGAGATTGATATGGGCATCGCCCGCGTCGATCGACGCGATCGAGGTGCCGAGCGAATGCTTTCGTTCCTTTTCCAGCGGGTCGTGATCGGACACCGTCGTGCCGCGCTCGACCGAGCCTGCCGTCTGGATCGCGCCGCCGGCATGCAGCAGGGCTTCGAACAACGTTGTTTTGCCGGCGCTCGCTTGGCCTGCGAGTGCGATATTGCGGATGCTTTCGGTGGTGTAGGACATGGACGGCCTCCGGTGCGCGGCAAAAGAAGGACCGGCGGGATAGGCACGCAACCCACCGGAGCCATAGACTTGTCCCATCGCGGAACAGGGTCAAGACGCAATGCGCGAAAACGGCGTCCGGGCGACGACGGCCGTCTGCGTCCACGGCGCCGGCGGCGGCGGATGGGAGTGGGGGATCTGGGCGCGCGTCCTTGCGGTGCGCGGATTCGCCGTCATTGCGCCCGATCTGATGCCGGCGCAGGCCGGCATCGCCGCCACGACGTTCGAGGACTATCGCGCGCAGGTCGCCGACTGGTGCCGGGGCGCAGGCGACGGCGTCGTGCTCATCGGCGCCAGCCTCGGCGGTCTCCTTGCGCTCGGCGTCGCAGCGGAGGTGAAACCGGCCGCGCTGGTCCTCGTCAACGCATTGCCGCCCGCGGGCGTCCTCGCGCGACCTTTATATGATGCGCGTCCTGCCGTCGTGCCCTGGGGCCGCGAGCGCTCGCTCGTCTCGACGCGGCGCGCCATGCCCGATGCGGACGATGCCGCGCGACTCTACGCCGTGCGCCGCTGGCGCGACGAATCCGGCGCGGTGCTCAATGCCGCGCGCGAAGGCATTGCCGTCGATGTGCCGCGATGTCCGACCCTGGTGCTGGCCGCGGAACTCGACGCCGATGTGCCAGCCGCGGCGCAAAGATCGCTCGCGGTGCGCCTTGCCGCCGATTGCCGGCTCGTTCCCGGAGCCAGCCACGTCGGCCCGCTGCTCGGCCGCGGCGCCGCCGAAGTCGCGACGAGGACCGCGGATTGGCTGCACGAACGGCTCGCCGCCGATGTCGCTTAACTCCGCTTTAGCGCGCGCTCATCCCCCGCTCACTATGCTTCCGGCCGTTCGCGGCAGCCGCAGCCTTCGTGATTCCACAGCGCCCGTCCCGCCAGCCGAGCATGCAGCGTAACGTCGGTGCGGAGCCACGCCTCAGCGAGGCCGGCCGGCTGCGCTTCGCGAGCGATCGCGAGCCGTGGCAGCGCAGCCTGCGCTGGAAAATCGCGCCGCGCGATCGTCGCCTGCTTTTCTTCGGCCTTCTCGTCGCGATCGTCCTGACCGTGATCGAGCTCGTCGGCTTCGGCCTCGGCATGCAGCGCCAGATCGCAAACCAAGTGAAGCCGCCGCGCCCGCACACGGTCGAAGTCGTGCTGATCGAGCCGCCGCCGGAATTGCCGATTCCGCCCGAACCCGAGCCGCCGCCGTTCGTGCCGCGGCCGAGCAAGGTTCGCGTCGAGGCGCCGAAAGTGAATCTTCCACCGCCGCCGCAACCGGCCGAAGAAGACAGTGACGCGATGCGCGCGCGCATCGGCGAAAGCGGTGCGGCTGCCGCGCCGCGCCTGTTCAATCCGGACGGATCGATCCAGCTCGGTGCGCCGCTCGCGCCGAAGAGCGCGCCCGCGAATCCGCAGGAAGCGGCGAAACAACGCTGGGCCGAAATCGAAAAGCGCGGCGACAATCCGCTCGACTGCAAGCGCACGCGTTTCGCGCGTGCGTTCAAGCGCGACGAGTCGGTCGGCGACGAAGTCTCGCGCAAATATCTCAAGTGGATTGGCCTTGGCGATTCCGAGGCGATCCAGCATCGCGCCGAGCAACGCGAAAATCGCGCGGCCGAAGGCTGCGATCCTGCGAAGTGACGACATCGCGCGTTCACGCAGCGAAAGAATTCTGAAGGTTCATAGCGAATTCACGCGTGGAGCCTCGCATCGCGCGATCAGCGCCGCGCGCGTTCACGATGAACGAAACGATTAAGAACCGATTCACCGCTGCACGCCAACATGTGCCTCCCGACATTGGACAAGTCAGGAAATACTTGTCGAGGAGACCTTGCAATGAAGATCAGCCCCAACCTGAAACAGCATCTGAGCCCGCTCATCGTCGCGGCGGCTATCGCGGCGTCGCTTCCGGTCGTCGCGCAGGCGTACGACGATGACGACGTCGCGGTCCGCGGCGACACGCGCTACGACACGGCGCGCGTGGTGAAGGTCGACGCCATCGTCAATCACGCATCGCGACCGGTCAGCCGCGAAACGTGCTGGCAGCAGCCGACCAACGAATATCGTCCGGGCTACACGTATTACCGCGACGACAATGACGACGGCCGTCCGGAATCGGTGACGGTGGGCGGCGGTTATCGCACCACCGGCGAAGTCGAGCACTGCCGCACGCGTACCGACTGGAGCACGACCGACCGCATCCTCGGCTACGAGGTGACGTATCGCTACGGCGGCCGCGACTACCAGACGCGCATGGACCACGATCCGGGCGATCGCATCCGCGTGCGCGTGAACTACGACTACAGCATCGATCCCGAAGATTGATCGAACGACGGATTGATCGGAGGGGATTTCGTGACGGGGCTGCAAAGCCCCGTTTTTTTTCAGTTCGATTCGGCGGGTGCGGGTTGTGGCTGCGATTCCTGCGCCTTTTGCGCCGTCACCGTAACCAGCGTCATGAACGCCTCGGTCGCATTCTTGCAATTTTGATCGCTCTCGTTGAGCGAGGGATATTTCTTGCACTCGGTCAGCTTGGCCTGAAGCTCAGGACCGTGGCCCATCCACCATTGCGCGCTGTGGATTTCCTCCGTGCATGCGGAAAGTCCGAGAACGCTCGCGGACACGATGCCCGCGGCGAAGATCTTGCGATAGGAAGTCGTCTTGCGATAGGAAGTCATGGCGATCTCCAACGAGTTTGTGCGGGATGTCGTCTGCGTCATGCGGCGGATACGCGATCGTCGCGTTCGACGAGCTGATCGTCGATCCATGCGCAGAGCCGGCGGATGCCGTCCTTGAGATGTACGCGCGGTGTCCAATCGAGCTCCGTGATCGCGCGCTCGATCGTGCACGCGGCATGGCGCACGTCGCCGTGGCGGAACGCGCCGTTGACGCGCGGCTGCGGCGCGCCATAGAGCCCGGCGATGAGCCCGGCGAGCTGCTCGATCGTCGTCGGCGTTCCCGAACCGATGTCGTACGCATCGCTCGGCGCTTCCTTCGCGCGCAGCGCCGCCATGATCGCGGTCACGACGTCGCCGATGTAGACGAAGTCGCGCACGATGCGGCCGTCCTCGTACACCGGCACGCTTTCGCCTTCGCGCGCAAGACGCGCGAACAGCGAGCAGATGCCGGTGTACGGATTGTGCAGCGACTGTCCGGGTCCATAAACGTTCTGCAGTCGCAACACGAGCGCATTGACGCCGAGCGCGCACGACCAAGCGCGCAACACGTGCTCCTGCGCAAGCTTGGTCGCGCCATACACACTGATCGGTCGCGGCTCGGTCGTCGTCGCGGAAAACGGCAACGGCTCCATGCCGGGGAAATCCCATTGCTTGCGTTCAAGCTGCGCGCGTGAGCGCTGGCCCGGATAGAAAACGATGTCGCGATCGCGCCCGCGCCAGGCGCCTTCGCCGTATACGGCGCGGCTCGACGTCAGCACGATGCGTTCCGGAATGCGTCGATGACGCGCAAGCGCATCGAGCATCACCGTCGTTCCGGTGACGTTGACGTGCGCGTGCCGCGTCGCTTCGAGCAGCGATTGTCCTGTGCCGGTTTCGGCGGCGAGATGCAGGATTGCGGTCGGCGCGACGTCGTCGAGCACGGCATCCCAGACCTTCGCGTCGGTCACGTCGCCGACGACGAGCTCGACTCTCCGATCCAGCGCGTTCGGCCGATGCCGCTGCGAATGGACCTGCGGATGCAGGTTGTCGATCGCGACGACCCGATCAAACTGCTGCGCGAGGGAGGCCGAAGCCGCGCAGCCGATGAATCCTGCGCCTCCGGTCACGATACACACGCCATGCGACATGCTGATACTCCTTGGCCATTGTTTCTCCCCAGATGTTTCTTGTTATCGATCGCGTGCGGGCGCCGCCGCCACCGCAGGTGTCCTCGTCGCAACGACGGCGTCGGCACCTGCTGAAGGCGCGAGGCATCCGCCGGTCCGGATCTCCACCGAACTCACCCGCGCATGCGCCGCCGAGCGGCTGATGACGAGCGGTTCATCTCGTTGTACCCGAGCGACCTTAAAAAAGAGTTCATTTCTCCCTTTGGAGAAGTTAATACGAGCAGGCTCGATCGTCGCGGCATCCCCATTCTTCACGCTGAGCTCGCCGTCGGCGTCGCCTTCGACGCCGATACGAATGACGGCGAAGCGGTCGATTCCGTCGCGGAGCGCAAGACGATCTTCGCTGCCGTCGTCGCTCCGCTGCATCCTCGCGGCGTCGCCCGACCATGCGTCGAGCGGTTTTTCGTCGGCGCAATCGAAGGCGGTCGCCGCGCGCCAGTAGTCGGCGTTGCCGGCAGGTCCGTTGAGATACCGCTCGGTCACGACCCAGAGAACGATATCGGGCCGGAACTCTTCGACGAGCCCGGCGAGATTCGGCCACGTGCCGGGTTGGCCGAGCCGGTGATCGACCTGGTGCGTCATGAAGTACGAATCCTGCAGGAACGGCGACAGCGAATTCGCCGACGAATCGCGCAGCACCAGCACGCGCAGCCGGTTGGGTGCATGCTCGTTGCGCGTCGTGCGCGGCAGGTCGAGAAGATCGGTCCGCGCGCCGCCCGGCAACGGCGCTGTGCTGTCGTCGGCATTGACGACGAGCGCATCGGAGAGCGGCGTCTCGAGCTCGTATTTCGTCCATTCGTTCGTCGCGTCGAGATTCAGCATGCCGGCGAATTCGTTCTGCTCGTCCGAGACGTAGACCGACTTCAGTGCGCGAAGGTTCGGCGCAGGGAGCGGCACGTAACGCGGCAGCTCTGCCGCGATGCGCGTCCACGCGACCCACGCGCCGTAATCGGTCCAGTGCGAATTCAACGCGGAATACGTATCCGCGTGATTGCGCGCCTCGCGCAGCGCATCGCGCACGTCGATCAGCGGCAGCGATTTGCCGGCGGCGAGAACGCGATCGAGCGAATGCACGCGCGCCGTGCCCTGCGTCCACCACGGCAGACGATCCGGATAGATCGACCATTTGGCCGGCGCGATCACGATTGCGGACGCGATGTTGCGCCGCGCGAGCCAATGCGTCTCGGCCTCGAAGGTGCCGGTCCACTCCGCCACTTCGCGATCGTCGAGCACGCGCCGGCCAAGCGCCTGCGCGATGTTGTTGTCGAAAAGATCGCCGAGGAACACCCAGCCGCCGCGGCCGACCAGCGCCGCGCCCGGCCGTCCTGAAACACCCAGCGCATACAGCGAATCGTTGTAGAACGCGACCGCACGATTCCAGAGCGGCGTCGCCATGCGCAGGCGGTTGCGCTCGGTTTCGAATGACGATGGATCGTGCGAAACGCGTGCGGCGAACGTGCGCAGCTGCGGCGAGCACAGCACGGCGACAATCGGCGCCCATATCGCGGCGAGGAAGGCGAAGTAGACGAGCCGTCGCGTCGTGAATGCGGGCGCGTCCATCAGAACCGGAAATACAGGAACGGGCTGTACGCGCCCGACAGCACTTTCGTGCTGGCGACGGCGAACAGCGATGCGAAGGCGGGAGCGCCGACCCAGGCCGCCGCGCGCGGCGTCAGTCGATCGCGGAAGTACGCATAGACCGGCATCGAGAACACGAGGCCCGCACCGATCGCGAGCGCCTGCTGTGCATTTAGGTATTCGCCAACCGGATGCGTGTTTACGCCGGGTGCGAAACCTGCCATCGCGCCGAGCATTGCCAACGCATGTCCGAAACTGTCGGCACGGAACAGGACCCAGCCGAAGAGCACAACGAGAAGCGCATACGCGTGCCGCGCGGCGCGCGGAATGCTGCGCTGCTCGAAATCGAGCGCGCGCTCGATCACGATGAACGCGCCGTGCCAGAGGCCCCAGACGACGAACGTCCACGCGGCGCCGTGCCAGAGGCCGGTCAGCGCGAACACGACGATGAGATTGACGTACGTGCGCGCAGCGCCGCGGCGGTTGCCGCCGAGCGAGACGTAGACGTAATCGCGGAACCACGACGACAGCGTCATATGCCAACGGCGCCAGAATTCGCGGATCGACATCGACACGTATGGATAATTGAAGTTCTCGGGAAAGCGAAAGCCCATGATCAGCGCAAGGCCAATCGCCATATCCGAATACGCCGAGAAATCGAAATAGATCTGCAGCGCATAGGCGACGACGCCGAGCCACGCGGTGCCAAACGAAAGCTGATCGGGCGGCAGCGCGAAGATCGCATCCGCTGTCATCGCGACGGTGTCGGCGATCAGCACTTTCTTGCAGAAGCCAATGACGAAGCGCAGCGTGCCTCTGTAGCGCTGCTCGTCGTCGACATCGCGCGAGCGAAGCTCGGCAGCGACATCCTTGTAGCGCACGATCGGACCTGCGATCAGCTGCGGAAACAGCGTCTTGTACGTCGCGAACTGCAGCAGACTCGACGTCGCGGCGATCGTTCCGCGATAGACGTCGATCAGATAACTCATGCCTTGGAATGCGAAGAAGCTGATGCCGAGCGGCAGCGCCGCATTGACGATCGGCACGAGATGATCGTTGCCGAACGCGGCGCCGAGCGCATCGAGATTGCGCGTCAGGAACCCTACGTACTTGAACCAGCCGAGGATCGCGAGGTTGAACACGAGACCCGCGATCAGCCACGCCTTCGGCGAGACGCGCACCGCGGCCCCGGTTTCGATCTGCGCCCGCGCGATGCCGATCAGGTAGCCGAATCCGAAATTGCCGACGACCGAAGCAAGCAGCACGAGCGTGCCGGCCTTGTCGCCGAAATAGTAGAAAGCCAGGCTCGCGATCAGCAGGCACGCATTCTTGAAACGCCGCGGCGCGAGTTGATAAAGAGCGAGGAAAACCGGCAGGAACAGGAATACGAAGAGGTACGAACTGAAGACCATCGTGCGCGCTCGTAACTCAGGCTTCGGTGCGGCGTGCGCTCTGCGACAGCGCGCGCGACGTCGCGCGGCCGGATTTCCACGCGTTCGCGATGCGGCGCGAACGGTGCAGCAGCGAGCGCTTCAACGCGAACGCGAGCCCGGCGAGCGCAACGCGCACGCGCGGCGGCGAGGACCAGTCGGAAACCTGGCCCGGCGCCTGCGGCGTTCCGTACATCATCTGCAGCACCTGCGCGCGGATGTCGCCGCTGCGAAAGCAGCTCGACAGAAGCTGCAGCTTGTATTCGAGCTTGGTGTAATTCTTCGCGGCCTGGCGCGCAGTGAAAACGCAGCGCGTCGAGTAGCCTTCGGCCTGCGCGCAATACGTGATCAGGCGCTCGATCGCGTGCGGAAGATCGCTGTCGCCGTAAACCGCCTCGTCGAACTGCTGCCAGCGCCACGGATGTTCGAAAAGGCGTTTGAGCGTCGCGGGACGGAACCAGAACATCGAGCCGTATGTCGCGATCGGCGTGTGCGTATCGAAGTTGACGCGGATGTCGAGCTGCTTCGCCAGCGCTTCGACGCGCGGCCGATTCAAGAACCATGCGTGCCCCAGCGTCGGATAGCCGATGTGCACGGTCGGTGGAATCGCGATGCCGACGTTGGATTCCCGCTCGAAAAGATCGAACAGATTCGCTATGTACCCTTCCGATCCGAGCAGATTGTCGAGCAGGTGATGCTTGAAGCTGTCGGCGCGATTGGCGCCGTCCTGCAGCGATTTCTTGCTGTGGATGCGGCAGAGGAGACCGTAGGTGCCGGACAGCACCACGTCGCGCTGCGCGATCAAGAGCGCCGACATGTCACGGCCGAGATTCGATTCGACGGCATCGACGCGGAGCGCGCCGCGGTCGAATGTCGCCAGCCGGCGCTCGATCTCGCGCTTCTTGTCGGCGCTGTCGGTCGTGATGAAAAGATCGAACCGGCAGGGAATGCGATTCGCATGCTCGATCATCTCGTCGAGCATGTCGATGTAGTAAATGTGCGCGAGCACTCCGACGCGACCGAACGACCAGCGGCTCGTGCCGTCGTGCGTCTCCGGCAGCACGTCGAGCAGCTCGAGGTTCGTGTACAGCGTGCGCAGGTCCGTCGTGCGCAGCGCGTTGCGCGTGATCAAGTCGACGTCGTAGCTCGAATGCCGCGCGACGAGATCGAGCGCGCGGCGCAGATCGATCGCTTCGCCTTCCATGTAGATCGGATCGTGGAAGAACGGGCGCCGCTTCAGGATCGGGCAGCGCCGCTCCATCATGCGATCGACCTCGAGGAACAGCGGATGCACGGTCTCGAACGCATCGGGATCCATGTACAGCGAATGCCGAAAACCCTGCGCGGCGAAATGCTGCGTGAAGCGCGCCTCGTGATGCTCGATCGAATCGAGGTACGAGCGGATCATCGGCATCCTGGCCCAGTACGACCAGAACGCGTCCGATTCCAGCATCGGCCGGCGCACGGCGATGAAATGCGACTGGATGTGGAACGGCAGAACCTCGCCGCCGGTCAGAGGATTCGGGCGGCATTCGCGGTGCGCGGTGATGCCCCAGAAATCGCAGTCGCGTACGTCCATCGCGTCGAACATCTCGGCGAGCGGAAAAATCGGCGCGTAGAAGGTGTAGTTGAGGAGGATCAGCTCGTCGTATTCGTGGGCCGCGTCGCGGCCGAGGCGCTCGATTGCTTCCTTGTAGGCCCACACGTCGAAGCCGACGTTGTCGCGGATCAGCACGTCGTCGGACGCGGCGCGAAGCGCTTCGAGCCCGGTTGAGTCTGGCCGTCCGTTGCAGACGACGACGAGCTTGTCGACATGCTCGCGGAACGCCTGTAACGCAACTGTCACGTACGGATCGACGACGCCGTTCTCGTCGTAGAAGAGATAGATCGCGATGCGCTTGGGCAAACGCGTGACAACGGAACGGGGCGAAGCGGACATCGAGGCTCCGTGAACGTGGACGACGGCGACCCCCAATCGTCGCGGCGAAAGAATCAAGACGTACGAGCGCGAAGAATCGTCGCGCGCGCCGATCGGCGCGCCGCGATTTCGCCCAACGCTCTGACATTATGAATCGGGCCGTGGTTCAATTTGCGTTATCGCAGCAATTGATCTTTTTTACGCTTGCGCATCCTGAACACGCTCGCGGCTATCATCGGCGGCTCCGACGATGGCGCACTGCCTCGAAATGCTGAGCCTGCCTTTCCAGCCCTTCATCGAACATCCCTCGCTGCTCTGGGAAATGACCAAGCGCGATGTGCTCGGCCGTTATCGCGGCGCGAGCTTCGGATTGCTGTGGGCGCTGTTGAGCCCATTCCTGATGCTGTGCGTCTACACGATCGCGTTCGGCTTCGTCCTCAAAAGCAAATGGCCGCACGCCGTCGATAGCAAGGCGAACTTCGCGCTCATTCTCTATGTCGGACTCATCGTGCACGGCTTCTTCGCCGAATGCCTGGTGCGCTCGCCGCAGCTCGTGCTCGGCAATCCGAATTTCGTCAAGCGCGTGATCTTTCCGCTCGACGTGCTGCCGTGGTCGATGATCCTGTCGGCGACGTTCCACGCGCTGGTCAACATGCTCGTATTCGTGATCCTGCACACGATCACCGCCGGGCCGCCGCCGTTGACGGTGATCCTGTTTCCGATCGTGCTGCTGCCGCTGATCGTGCTCGCGGCGGGCGTTGCTTGGTTCCTCGCATCGCTTGGTGTTTACCTGCGCGACGTGAACCAGATCATGGGCGTCGTCGCCGCCGCGCTCTTGTTTCTCTCGTCGGCGATCGTGCCGCTCGATGCGCTGCCCGAGCGCTATCACCTCCTTTTCCGCCTGAATCCGTTGACTTTCATCATCGACCAGGCGCGCAACGTGGCCTTGTGGGGCGTCGCGCCGGACTGGGCCGGGCTCGGCATCTACGCTGCGATATCGGTCGTCGTGATGTACCTCGGCTGCGCATGGTTCCGCGCGACGCGAGCGGGTTTCGCCGATGTCATCTGACGATATCGCGATCCGGCTCGCGGGCGTCTCCAAGACGTTCTCGATCTACGAGCGTCCGCATCATCGTCTGCTGGCGATGCTCTTCGGCACGCGCTGGCGCACCTGGCACCGCGATTTCCATGCGCTGCGCCGTATCGACCTCGACGTGCGCCGCGGCGAGACGCTCGGCATCGTCGGTCGCAACGGCTCGGGAAAATCGACGCTGCTGCAGATCATCTGCGGCATCCTCACGCCGACCGAAGGCACGGTCGAAGCGCGGGGACGCATCGCCGCGCTGCTCGAGCTCGGCGCCGGATTCAATCCCGAATTCACCGGCCGCGAAAACGTGTTCCTCAACGGCGCGGTGCTCGGCCTCACGCGCGAGGAAGTCGAAGCGCGCTTCGACACGATCGTCGCGTTCGCCGACGTCGGCGATTTCATCGACCAGCCGGTCAAGACGTTTTCGAGCGGCATGTTCATCCGCCTCGCGTTCGCGGTCGCGATCAACGTCGAGCCCGAGATCCTCGTCGTCGACGAAGCCCTCGCGGTCGGCGACGAAGCGTTCCAGCGCAAATGCTACGCGCGCATCCAGCGCATCCGCGAGAACGGCGCGACGGTGCTGTTCGTGTCGCACTCGGCCGGTACGGTCGCCGAGCTGTGCGATCGCGTCGTGCTACTCGACGCCGGCGAGATGATCGCGCTCGGCGCACCGAAGCCGGTGATTTCGCGCTATCACAAGCTTCTGTATGCACCGGCTACTGATTCTCCGGCGATCCATGCGCACCTGCGCGCTGAGCTCGAGCACGGCGGAAGTTACGAAGCTCCGCCCGTTCACGACGATCGTCATCACGCGGCATCGCCGGTTGCGGTCGACGAAGCCGACGGCTACTACGATCCGACGCTCGTCGCCGGAACGTTGCGCTACGCGGCGCAGGGCGCGTGCATCGAGGACGCGCGCGTCGAAACGGCGACGGGCCGCCGCGTCAACGTGCTGCGCGCGGGTCGCGAATACGTCTACACGTATCGCGCTCGCTTCGAGCGCACGGTTTCGCTGGTGCGCTTCGGCATGATGATCCGCACGGTGTCCGGCCTCGAAATCGGCGGCGCGGCGTCGGCGGTGCACGGTCGCGGCGTCGATCTCGTCGAGGCCGGCAGCGAAGTGCGCGTCGCGTTCCGTTTCCGCTGTCTCCTCGGCGCCGGAACGTACTTCCTCAATGCCGGCGTGCTCGGGCGTCTCGCGGAGGAAGAAGTATTTCTCGATCGCCAGGTCGACGCGGCAATGTTCCGCGTCATGCCCGACGTCGAGCGCCTCGCCACCGGCATCGTCGACTTCGACGTGGAACCTATGGTCGATATCGAAGTCGATGTGGTCGGCATCTAGCGGATCGACGACAGCATGAGCGAGAACGACATCGACCGCGCAGGCGCCACGCCGATCCTCGTGCTCGGCATGCACCGCGGCGGCACGTCCGCACTTGCGGGCGTCCTGCAGCGCCTCGGCTTCGATCTTGGGTCCACGCTGATGGAAGCGGCGCAAGGCGTCAACGACAAGGGATTCTTCGAGCACCTCGATGCGTTCCGCATCCACGAGCGCCTGCTCGCCGCGCTCGGCCGCTCGCGCTTCGATCCGCGCGAGATGCCCGCCGGCTGGCAGGAACATCCGGCGTTCCGCATCGCGGTCGACGAAGTCCGCGCGTTGATCGAGCGCGATTTTTCACATTCGACGTATTGGGCGGTCAAGGATCCGCGTCTTTGCCGCCTCGCGCCGGTCTGGCTCGCGGCGTCGAGCGCGCTTGGCATCGAGCCGCGCGTGCTCTTGATCGTGCGCCATCCTCTGGAGGTCGCAAGATCGATGCAGGCGCAGCATTGGGTCGTGTCGGCGGCGCGCTCGCACCTGTGCTGGCTGCAGCACATGCTCGAAGCCGAGCGCGCGACGCGCGGGCTGAAGCGTTCGCTCGTGGTGTACGACGACCTGCTTTCCGATTGGCGCGGTGCGCGCGCTCGCATCGGCGAAGATCTCGATCTCGAATGGCCGGAAGCGGCATCCGGATGCGATGCCGACGTCGACGCATTCCTCGATGCGAGCGAGCGCCATTTCGACGTTGCGAATCTTCCTGCGAGCGATGCGGGAACTGAAATACCGCAGCTCGCGCTCGATGTCATCGCTGCCTGTCGCGATCGCGACGCGACGCGCGCCTGGCAGCGCATCGCGGAAATCGGCGAGAGCTATGCGCTCGGTGCTGCCGCGTTCGGGCCGTGCCTGGACGAGGCGATTGTCGAAGCGTCGCTCGCGGCTTTCGAGATCGGACAAGGCCGACTCGCCATGCCTCTCGCAGCGGAGGGAGCCAGCGCGCGCTTCGATGCGATCGACGCGGCGCTCGGCGGCCTCGCTGCGCGCCTCGCGCAGCACGAGGAGCTGGCCGCAACGCAATCGATCGCCGCCGTGCAACTTGCCGATGTTGCCGAACGCGTGCGTGCGCTGGGGGAAAGGCTATCGGCGTTGCAGGAGGAGACCGGCGCTGCGGCGAGTCTGTCGGCGGAATCCTCGCGCCGTCACGCGGACGACATACGCGCGCTGCGCGAAACGCTTGCGAATCTGATCGCGGAGATCGAACGCCTCCGTACTGCGGCAGAATCGCGCTTCAGCTTGCGCAAGTTGTTCGGTGCTGCACCGGAGGCTTGATCTGGCTCATATGTCGCTTGGACGCTTGAGACAAATCGTCCTCTTTGTGGAGCGATGGTGAGCTAAAGCCACCTGGGTTCGAGCAGATCTCTCCCAAACTCCCCGCAGCTCGCTGTTCTTGCGCGAGCTGAAGCGGGGCTCTCGATGACGGCGGTGCGCCGCGCGGCTCGGCAGGCCGAATCGCTGAGCTGTACTTCCGCGGACCTAGCAGCGCCATTTCTGGCGGGTTTGGTCCCTGCATCGCGTAGCTATAAGCATCGATGAGGAAGTCAGGCGCGTGCTCTGACAGGTGCCCACGACTGTGCTTCACGTGGTCGAACTCTGGCAGATGATCAAGGGAGAGCATACAAATCATGCGCGGTATCAGGACCGCAATACTCATTGCCGCACTCATCGTTGGTGCGACCCCGCATATCGGGCGCGCGTACGATGCTCTCCTATCAAGTTCCTTTGACGTTGATCGGCCGATCAACGATTCGGAAGCCGCGCGATTCCTGCAGCAAGCCACGTTTGGCACCACGCGCGAGGATATTGCTCATTTGCGCGCCGCGGGATATGAGGGCTGGTTAACGGAGCAGATGGCGGCAACGCCTTCGCTTGAAATGCCCTACCTCGAATGGTTTTCCCAGTCGGGAACCCCTTATCAGCAGGAACGCGTGGAGGCCTGGTTCTTCCACGCGTTAGGCGCGCAATCACTGATTGATCCCGGTACCGTCCATCGCGATCAGCTGCGACAACGCATGGCGTTTGTCCTGTCTCAACTGTTTGTCATTTCTGATCGATTGGCGCTCATCGGAAGAGAACCTGAGGCGACGACGTCCTATTACGACCTTCTGATCAGTCACGCATTTGGCAACTACAGGGATCTTCTTGAAGCGGTCACTTTGCATCCGGCAATGGGTAACTACTTGTCGATGTTCCGGAATCGAGCGCCCGTGCCGGAACTGAATATCCGACCCGATGAGAATTACGCTCGGGAAATCCTGCAACTGTTTTCGATCGGCCTTACGCACCTTCACATGGATGGGAGCCAGGTGCTCGTGGGCGGCCAGACAGTGCCGACTTACGATCAGGACACAGTGCGCGGATTTGCACACGCATTCACGGGCTGGAACTGGCATGCGTGCGCGAACTGGGATTGGTGTTCGCCCGATTGGATCGCACCGATGTCACCCATGCCGGATTATCACGATGCCGACGCCAAACAGTTGTTGGTATACGACGGTGTCCAGCTACCAGGCGGAGTGCTGCCTGCCGGTGGAACAGCCCAGTCGGATCTGTCGGCGGCTCTCGACAGCGTATTCTATCATCCGAACGTCGCGCCCTTTGTCGCAAGGCACATCATCCGGCAGCTCGTGACCAGCAATCCGACGCCGGCATACATTGGGCGCGCGGCTGCAGTATTCGCAAATGACGGCACCGGAGTGAGAGGCAATCTCGCTGCGGTCGTTCGCAGCATCCTGCTGGATCCCGAAGCCCGTTATGGACAGTTTCAGAATCCGCTTACGTTCGGGAAGCCGCGTGAGCCGCTGTTGAAGCTCACGCATCTATGGCGGGCGATGCATGCGAGCGCAGCGAGTCATCGTTTAAAAGAGTGGAATCCGGAACTCTCCCTCTATCAGGCGCCACTTCGTGCGCCGTCCGTATTCAACTTCTTCTCCCCCACGTACTCGCCCGTGGGTGAACTATCGGGTATGGGTCTCGTCGCTCCAGAGTTCCAGTTGCTGACGGACAGCGGTCTAACCGCTCAAACGAACGAGTTCGGCAGAGATATCTACTACGCGTACATGGGCAATCCGTCGAACGATGACGATGACATCGTGCTCGATCTGTCCGAAGACATGCCTTTCGCTGCAGTCGCCGAGGCACTTGTGCTCCGGTACGACACGCTGCTTCTGGGAGGGACGATGTCGGTGACGCTGCATGACGTGCTCATCGAACGGTTGTCCGCCATCACGCCTGCGACAAGTAGCGACTACTTGCGTGAACGCGTGCAAGAAGCGCTCTACCTGATCTTTGTTTCCCCCGACTATGCCGTTCAACAATAAGAGGTGGACGATGGACCGTCGAAATTTTATTCGTACGACCGTTGGCTCCTTGTTGGGTACTCGGAGCCTCACGTCGGTCTTCGGCCAACTGGCACTGATGGAAGCATCCAGCGCGCTGAGCGGCCCGGTCTTCCCCGACTACCGAGCGCTTGTATGTGTCTTCATGCTGGGCGGGAACGACGGCTTCAACACAATCGTGCCGATGAGCGGCGGCGCGCGCGCGGCTTATGAAAGCTCCCGCGCGACGCTGGCGCTCCCGGTCAGTCAGTTGCTGCCATTGACCCCCGCAGCGGACGGGGGAGCATCCGATGGGTGCAGCTATGGTGTTCAATCATGCCTCTCGGCACAGGATACGGTTGGCGCGGAAGGTTTGAGAACATTGTTCGACACTGGACGCGCGGCGGTCGTGTGTAACGTCGGTGCGCTCATTCAGCCTACGACCAAAGAGGACTACCAGACAAAGGGATTCCCGTTGCCACCCCAACTGTTCTCGCACAATGACCAGCAGACTTACTGGCAGACGTGCGGCGGAGCCGGGGACATCGGCTGGGGTGGGCGCATGGCCGATCTGCTTCATGCTGCGAACGAAAATATGGCTGTTCCATTCAGCATCAGCGCCAGCGGACAAGCAACACTACTGCGAAGCAATACAACGAGTCCCTACGTTGTTGGCTCGAACCATCTGGATGCCATGGAATTCATCGATGGTTCCGGTCACGGTAGTACACGGGTCGCGTTCGAGCAATTGATCGCCCAAGGAGGGCAATCGCATGCTTTGGCGTCGGAATACGCGAACACTGCGAGGCGCACGCGTGAAACGTATGCGCTCATGTCTGAAGCGCTGGCTGCCGCGCCGCCACTGGCGACGGAATTTCCGTCGAGTCCGCTGGGCAGGCAACTCAGAATGGTCGCGCGTCTCATTTCTGCACGTCAGAGTCTCGGTTTGAAGCGCCAAATTTTCTATGTGGAAGCAGGAGGGTTCGATACGCACGATAGTCAGCTGATCGATCATCCTGGCCTGTTGTCGGATCTGTCCCAAAGCATGCACGCGCTGTATCTGGCTACGCAGGAACTAAACGTCAGCAACAACGTTACGACGTTCACGAGTTCCGACTTTGGAAGGACGCTCTCATCCAATGGCGACGGCTCAGACCACGGGTGGGGCTCGCACCATATCGTATTGGGCGGTGCGGTCAGAGGGCAGAGATTCTTCGGAGACATGCCGGACCTTACCGCCGGCGGAGCACTGGATGCGGGGTGGGGTCAAATTATTCCGACGAGCTCGATCGAGCAGTTAGCTGGAACATTAGGAAAATGGCTGGGCCTCACAGATTCCAATGTTGCACAGATATTCCCGAATATCGTCAATTTTCAACTTCGAGATCTTGGGTTCATGGCGTGACTTTCCCTTACGGTCGGCGCCCTGCGTTGTGGGAATCGGGTCGCGCGATCTGCAAGGCCGGTTTTTCGCACCAAACGTGATGGGCCGGCGTCAAAGCATTCGCATCAGCTCCGGCATGATCGGAAGCTTGCGCACGCGCACGGTCGTCGCCGCGTAGATCGCATTCGCCAACGCCGGCGCTGCGCTCGGAACGCCGATCTCGCCGGCGCCGCGCGGCTCTTCGGTCGATTCGACGATCTCGACTTCGACCGCTTCGGGCGCCTGCGCCATGCGCATGACCGGATAATCCGGAAAATTCTTCTGCTGCACCTGGCCGTCTTTGACCGTGATCGCAAGATGCAGCGCGGTCGATACCGCGTCGATCGTGCCGCCCATCATCTGCGCTTCGACGCCGAGCGGATTGACGACGCGGCCGATGTCGACGACGCAGATCGCGCGATGGATCTTGAGATCGCTGCCGACGATGGAAACCTCGAATGCATGCGCTGCGTAGCCGCCGAACGTGAAATGGCAGGCGATGCCGATGCCGTGCCCATCGTCGCGCTTGGCGCCCCAGCCGATCTTGTCGGCGCAGCGCGTCAGCACGTTGGCGAGACGGCCAGTGTCGAACTCGGATCCGCCGTGACCGGAGTACGGAAGCTTGCGCGGCTCGCCGAGCATCGCAAGACGCAGCTTGACGGCGTCCTGTTTGGTGATTACCGCGATTTCGTCGAGGAAACTCTGCACCGCGAACGCATGGAACGTGTGGATCGGCGCGCGCCACCAGCCGCGCGGCATGCCGGAGTCGACGCCGAAGAACGTCTTGTCGAGATTGGCGACGAGCCCGGCGGGAAAATCGTCGGGCTCCAGGCAGCCGGTGTAGATCGGACGCTTGCGCATCGCGGGCTCGCGATACGGGCGCGGCGTTGCGGCGCAGTGATGCGTCCAGCCGGTGACGTGCTTTTTCTTGTCAAGCGTCGCGGTGAGCGCGTGCACGCCGAACGGGCGATAGAAATCGTGGCCGAGATCGTCGTCGCGCGTCCAGATGAGCTTCACCGGTTTGCCCGCGGCTTTGGCGATGAGCACGGCCTCGGCGACGAAATCGTTTTCGAGACGCCGGCCGAAACCGCCGCCGGCTCGCGTCATGCGGATTTCGATCGCGCTGCGCGGAATGCCGGTGAGGCGACTGATCATTTCCGAAGCGCCGTCGGGACTTTGCAGCGATGCGATCAGGAGCGCGCTGTCCTGCTTGAGATCGATCAGCGCGCCCGGCGTTTCCATCGTCGCGTGCGCGAGGAACGGCATCTCGTAGCGCGCCTGCACGCTGTAGCGCGCCTGCTTGCGCGACTTGGCGATATCGCCTTCGCGCCGCACGGGCACGCCGTCTTCGTTGCGGTCGAGGAGCTCGTTCGCCTTGGCAGAGAGCGCGCCGGTCGATTCCTTCGACCACGGACCTTCTTTCCAGGTCACCTTCAAGGCTTCGCGGCCCTTGATCGCGGCCCAGGTGTTGTCGGCGAGCACGGCGATGCCGGCGGCGAGCGGACCGTCGAACGGCTGGCCGGGTTTGGGACCGGGAATCGCGATCACGTCGCGCACGCCGGCGACGCGACGCGCGTCGCTGTCGTCGAGCGTATCGAGAGTGCCGTCGAGATTCGGACAGCGCAGCATGACCGCGGTCAGCGCGCCCGCGAGATACGCGTCGATGCCGAAATGGCTGCGGCCGGTGACGATGTCGCGCGCATCGGCGACGCGCGTCGGCTTGCCGATGATGTGGAATTTGTCGGGTGATTTGAGCGGCGGCGGTTCGGCGGGCGGATCGATCGACGCCGCCGTGCGCGCGAGCGCTGCGTAAGTGAGCTTACGACCGTCGCCGGCGATGACTTGACCTGATTCGGTGCGCAGCTGATCGGCGGGAAGATTCCATTCGCGCGCGGCGGCCTGCACGAGGAGCCAGCGCGCGGTCGCGCCGGCGGTGCGCAATTCCTTCCAGCCGTCGGAGACGCTCGTGCTGCCGCCGGCGCCTTGATCGCCGTAGCGGTTGGATGGGCCTTTCTCGGTGTCGATGTATCCGTACGGAAGTTGGATCACGCGCACTTGCGACCAGTCGACGTCGAGCTCCTCGGCGATGAGCATCGGCAGCGAAGTCATGACGCCTTGTCCGATCTCGCAGCCGCGCGCTCCGATGACGACGCGATTGTCGCGCTCGATGCGAAGGAACGGGCCGAGCTCGGTCAAATCATCGCCGAGCAATTCGTCCGGCAGGTCCGCCGCCGCGTTCGCCCAGCGCATGCCGACGACGAGCGCGCCCGACGCGGTCAACGCGACCGCGAGAAAGCGACGACGTCCGGGATTCGGAGCTTCGCTCATGATTTCGTGGCCTGCATCGCTTCGGCGGCGCGCAGGATCGCGCGGCGGATCCGCGGATACGTGCCGCAGCGGCAGATGTTTCCGATCGACGCGATGTCATCGTCGCTCGGCTTGGGCTTGCGCTGCAGAAGATCGACCGCAGCGACGATCTGCCCGGCCTGGCAATAGCCGCATTGCGGAACGTCTTCCTCGATCCAGGCTTGCTGCACCGGATGCAGCGCGTCGCCGGCGAGGCCTTCGATCGTCGTGATCTTGTGTCCGGCGGCAGCCTGCATCGGCGTCAGGCACGCGCGCGTCGCCTTGCCGTCGAGCAGCACCGTGCACGCGCCGCAGGCGCCGATGCCGCAGCCGAATTTCGTTCCGGTAAGGCGCAGCGAATCGCGCAGGAACCACAGGAGCGGCATGGCCGGATCGCCGTCGTGATCGTACGGCTTGCCGTTGATCGTGAGCGTCAGCGGTGCGGGCGGCGCCGCGTGCGTTTTGCTCGGCGTCTCGCTCTGGCGCTCGGGTTGACCTTGCATGCGACTGACTCTCCACACGATGCGTAGTGCGGAATTGTCGCATCCGATGCAGCGAAGGCACAGGGTTCGACACGAGTCCGGCGCAAAAACGGAGCGTGTTGGCGATGCCTTTCCCCCTCTCGCGCTTGCGGGAGAGGGCAGGATGAGGGCGTGCGACAGCGTTCGTTGAAGGGGGCGCGCCGAGCGATGCCGGGGTGGATCTTCGGGCGGGGTACGGCATCGCCCGGCGCGCAAATCAACTTCCGCAGTTCGGGCGTCGCGCGGCATCCATGCCGCTCGGCGCCCGGTGCACGCAGGAGAGGGATTTCTCCTGCGTGCTGGTCCGGATCGGGCAAGAGCCGGACCGGCGGCCCATCCTTTGGCCGTGCAGGCCTCGCGGCCCAACGACAGCAGGTCTTCCACGTCCCGCTGCCGGCGTTCGTCCTTGCCGACGGTTCGACTCGCTGCTTACTGCGTGCAGTCGAGCTTGGCGCTGCTGTTGGCGATGGCGACGTCCGCGGTGATGAGGCCGCCGGTCGAGTTCAGCGTCAGATGCATCGCATTGGATGTCTGCGAGCTCATCGTCACGCCGTCGCCGCCCATCGTCTGCTCGTTGAGCACCAGCGTCGCGCCGGCGAGGCCGAGCTGAGCGAGATCGATCGTCGTGTTCGGCGGCGGGTTCAGCGGAATATCCGGAACCGGCGTGCCGAGGATCGTGATCGCGATGCCTTCGAGCTCGGTGCCGTTATCGCCCGGATCGCCGCTCGGGCCTGGCGAGAGGTTGCCGACGTCGAAGCCGTTGAAGAACGTGATGTCGTCGAGCGTGGCGGTGCGCTGCTGGCCTGCGTTGAGGCAGTAGCCGAACATCGACGAGCTCGAGCGGATCAGGTCCGCGGTGATCGAGAGCACGCTGGTGCCGATCAGGTCGACGACGGAAAGATTGAAGTCGAGCACCGTGACTTCGGCGCCCGCCGCGGAGAATGACGTGCCCGGCGCATATTGCGCTTGCGATGCGATCGCGCCGGTCGACACGTGAATCAGCGGCGTGCCGATGTCGGTCGACGGCACGGAATTCTCCTGACTCGTAGGCTCGGTCGCGTTATCGAATCCGACCGGCGCCTGCGGAAGAACGTCGAGTTGAGCCAAACCGAGAAGATCGATGTGGATCGTCTGATCCTTGGCAGCTGCACTGCCGGTTTCCGCGTTGACCGGCATCGCTGCGAAGCCTGCGAATGCTGCGGCGATGAGAATGGGAAGTCGCGCACTGCGGCGCGAATAGCGATAACGTGTCATGACGAGCCCCTCGTGATTCCTTGCCTGCGGACCCACCATCAGGTACGCGGGGCACGCGGGCAACCTGTCAATCCTTACAGGCACAAGCCTCGCAAAGATTCACGCCAAGGCGATGTTTGATAGAGAAGAATGTCGACCTCAACGCACAGTGAAGAGCGCGTCAAGGAAGATGTCAGGGTGGCGTGAATCGAGCTGGATTTCGAGTATTTATTTTATTTGTATACTCAATACAGCGCCGGCGCGAGTGCTTTCATGAACCGATATCTTTGCGATCCAGCACGCGCCGCCAGATGAAGTACACCGGCAGCCCCGCAACCGTGATCAGCGCGCCCATGCCGGCATCGAAGGGATTGCGCCACACGGTCACCGCGACGACCCACAGAACCGCGGCAAGAAAGATAAGCGGCAGCAGAGGATAGAGCGGAGCGCGGAACATCACCGCCTCGCTGGTCTGCGTGCGTCGATACCAGAACAGCGTTGCGACGACGGCCGCGTAGCCGAGCCAGTCGCCGGTCGTCGAATAGTTGAGAAGCTGATCGAACGTTCCGGTCCACGCGAGCACGCAACCCCAACCGGCGAGCATCAGTAGCGCGATGTTCGGCGTGCGCCAGCGCGGATGCAGCTTGCCGGCGACGCGAAAGAACACGCCGTCCGCGCCCATGGCCTGGAACACGCGCGCCGCGCCGATCAGCGAGATGTTGCAGAAGCCGAACGTCGAGATCGCGATGCCTGCGGCGATCACGCGCGCGCCCGGCTCGCCGAGCACGCGGCGCATCAGATCGGCGGCGGGTGCCTTGCTCGCGGCGAGCCCTTCGTGGCCGAGCACGGCGAGATACGCAAGATTCGCGAGCAGGTAGCACGCGGCGACCAGCAGCATGCCGAAGAACAACGCGCGCGGCAGATTGCGCTGCGGTTCGCGGATCTCGCCGGCGATGTTGTTGACGTAAGCCCAGCCGCCGTACGCGAACAGAACCGGCAGCAGCACGCCGCCGAGCGCGAGCGGATTCAGCGGCGCCGGCGGAACGCTCGGCGGCGGCGCGCCTTGCGCGACGAGCCCGATCGCGATCAGCGATGCGATCGCGGCGAGCTTCAACACCGTCAGCACGTTCTGCGTCAGTGCGCCGGCGCGAATGCCGAACCAGTTGATGCCGGCGAGGAACACGATCGACGCGACCGCATAAGGCCGCGCATCCGCGAGCTGGTAGCCGAGCGCGGCTGCGCCGTACTGGACGAACACCGTCGCGACCGCGGCGAGGCTGCCGGAATAGTTGACGACCAGCATGTTCCAGCCGTACACGAACGCGACGATGAGCCCGAACGCCTCGCGCAGGTTCACGTAGCCGCCGCCCGCGTTCGGCCGTCGCGCGCCAAGCTCGGCGTAGCAGAGCGCGCCGATCAGCGCGAGCACGCCGCCGATGCCCCACGCGATCAATTGCTCGGTGCCCGATCCGGTTTGTCGCGCGATCGCCGCTGGCGTCAGGAAGATGCCCGAGCCGATGACGCCGCCGATGACGACCATCGTCGCGTCCCAGACGCCGAGGCGGCGCGCGTAGGTGACCTGTGGTTCTTTGGTTTCGCTCATGGTTCCGTTCCGAATCGCATCGTGCCTTCGATGCAGGTCACGCACGCGCCGCCGATCATCACGGCGCCGCTCTCGGGATTTACTTCGACGTGCACGTAGCCGTTGCGATCGACTTCGCGGCCTTGGCTCGCGCGATAGCGCGAACCGATCGAGGCGAGCCCGCCGCTCGCGTGCAGGTACGCGCCGATCGCCGCGTTCGCGCTGCCGGTGACGGGATCTTCGTCGATGCCGTCGGCGGGACAGAACGCGCGCACGGCGATGGCAGCGTCTTCCGCGCTGAACTCGCGTCCGAACACGGAAACACCGACCGACTTCGTGCGCGTCGTGATGTCGGCGACGAGCACCTGATCTGGCTTCAGCGAGCGCACGGTTTGCGCGTTTTCGAGCTCCGCGATCAGCCATACCGCGCCGACATCGACGACGCGCGGCACCGACACCGGCGCCGCGCCGAGCGCTTTGCTCAAGGGTTCGATCAGCGTGCTGTCCGGCGGCGCGAGCTTGGGCGTCGGCGCCTGCACATAGATGCAGCGCGATCCGGAACTGTCGTCGATCCGCACCGGCAGCACGCCGGCCGCGCATTCGAGAACGAAATCGGTCCGGTCGCTCGGCAGCCGGCCGGCCTCGAGCAGCGCGTGCGTCGCGCCGACCGTCGGATGACCTGCGAAGGGCAGTTCCTGGCGCGGCGTGAAGATGCGCACGCGGAAATCGGCGCCGGGCGATGTCGGCGCGAGCACGAACGCCGATTCGGAAAGATTCGTCCAGGCGGCGAAGCGCTGCATCGACTCATCGTCGATGCCGTCCGCGTCGAGCACGACCGCGAGCGCATTGCCGTAGCCGGCGCGCGTCGTGAAGACGTCGACCTGCGCATAACGACGAGCGCTCATGCCGCACCGACGCGTGGACGTATCACCGACATGCCGCTCCGTTATGAGGTTCGTCCACGGGATGCGCCGCATGATGCCCGAGTTCACTTGCTTTCGTCTGCCCCGTCGGCGCCACCGAATCGCCTCGCTTGCGCCTCCGTCGCGTCGTTCCATTGCGTTCTGCTGCGCTGCACGAAAGAATGCGTGTTCGATTCGTACGTCCCTTCGATCAGAGAGCTCGCTTGAAGCAGGAAAGTGAACGCATGCCGCAGCCCGATGCCGCGGCGACCGCCGATGCGTGGCTCGTCGTCAAGTTCGGCGGTACGAGCGTGTCGACCCGCGCGCGCTGGGAAAACATCCGGCGCATCGCCGCGGCGCATCGCGCGCGCGGCCGGCGCGTCGTCATCGTCGTGTCGGCGCTGTCGGGCATCACCGATCTTTTGAAAGCGATCGCGGAATCTCGCGGCGACGACGCACGCTGCCGCGCCAGCCTCGACACGATCGTCGCGCGTCACGAAGCGATGCTGCGCGAGCTCGAGCTGCCTTCGCGCGATGCGCTCGACGTTTTCCTCGCGACGCTCGATCGACTCGTCGACGATCCGCGACGCCAGCGCGCCGATCTCGCCTGGCAGGCCGAGGTGTTCGCCCTCGGCGAGCTGATGTCGAGTACGCTCGGCGCGGGATTCCTCGGTCTCGGCGACAACGGTCTTCCGACCGCATGGCTCGATGCGCGCGAATTCCTTCGCGCCGAATCCTTGCCGAACCAGAACGCGTGGGGCCGATATCTTTCGGCTTCGGTCGCGGCCGTTCCCGATGCCGCGGTCGCGCGCGCGCTCGCCGCGCGAGGCGACGTCTTCATCACGCAAGGTTTCATCGCGCGCAACGCCGACGGCGAAACCGTGCTGCTCGGCCGTGGCGGCTCGGATACGTCGGCCGGTTATTTCGGCGCGTTGCTCAAGGCCGAGCTGGTCGAGATCTGGACCGACGTGCCCGGCATGTTCAGCGCGAACCCGCGCCAGGTGCCGCAGGCGCGGCTTCTTTCGCGGCTCGATTACGAAGAGGCTCAGGAAATCGCGACGACCGGGGCGAAGGTGCTGCATCCGCGCGCATTGAGTCCGCTGCGTCGTGCCGGCGTGCCGCTCGCGATCAAGGACACCAACCACCCGCATCTCGCCGGCACCGAAATCCGCGCGGCGGCCGCCGATGCCGCGCCGTGCGTCAAGGCGATCAGCTCGCGCAAAGGCGTCACGTTGGTGTCGATGGAAACGGTCGGCATGTGGCAGCAGGTCGGCTTTCTCGCCGACGTGTTCGGCGAATTCAAGCGCCACGGTCTTTCAATCGACCTGATTGGCTCCGCCGAAACCAACGTCACGGTGTCGCTGGATGCGACCGAGAATCTGGTCAATTCCGATGTGCTGTCCGCGCTTGCAGCGGATCTGGCGAAAGTCTGCCGGGTCAAAGTCATCGCGCCGTGCGCGGCGATCACGTTGGTCGGCCGCGGCATGCGCTCGCTGCTGCATCGCCTGTCGGGCGTGCTGGCCGAGTTCGGCGCGCTCGACGTGCATCTCATCAGCCAATCGTCGAACAACCTCAATCTCACGTTCGTCATCGACGAGGCGCTGGCCGACGATCTGATTCCGCGCCTGCACGCGCTCCTGATCCGCGCCGACGCGTTGCGCGCCGAAGACGGCGCGGTGTTCGGTCCGAGCTGGAGCGCGATCGTCGATGCGACGAAAGCCGTGGCGCGCGAGGAGTGGTGGCGGCGCGACCGTGCAGCGCTGCTGGCGCTCGCCGAAAAAGGCACGCCGCGCTATGTGTATTCGCTCGCGAAAGTGCGCGAGCAAGCACGCGCTTTGCGTTCTCTTTCGCCTCTCCCGCTCGCGGGAGAGGCCGCGCCGGGAGGCGCGGGTGAGGGAAGCAGCGCGAGCCGTTCCACACGTAGCGAGATCGTCGATCGCTGGTGGTACGCGCTGAAGGCGAATCCGCATCCCGACATCCTGCGCGCCCTCGACGAAGAAGGTTTCTCGTTCGAGTGCGTGTCGCTCGCCGAGATCGAAGCCGTGCGCGCCGCGATTCCGGGCATCGCACCGAATCGCATCCTGTTCACGCCGAACTTCGCGCCGCGCGAGGAATATGTCGCCGCGCTCGACGCCGGCGTGCGCGTGACGCTCGATGCGCTGCATCCGCTGCAGCATTGGGGCGAGCATTTCGCCGATCGCGAGATTCATCTGCGCATCGATCTCGGCGTCGGACGCGGACATCACGACAAGGTCAAGACCGGCGGCTCGAGCTCGAAGTTCGGACTGGCGCTCGATCAGATCGACGAGTTCCGTGCGCTTGTGCGAAGTCGCGGTGCGCGCATCGTCGGACTCCACGCGCACCTCGGCTCCGGCATCCTCGATGTCGCGCACTGGCGTTCGGTATACGCGCAACTCGCAAGCCTCGCCGAGGAATTCGGCGGCATCGAATCGATCGACATCGGCGGCGGACTCGGCGTGCCGTCGCGGCCGGACGAAGCGCCGCTCGATCTCGCCGCGCTTGGCGAAGCACTGACCGAGGTCAAACGCGCGTATCCGCAATTCGAATTGTGGCTCGAGCCCGGGCGCTATCTCGTCGCCGATGCGGGCGTGCTGTTGACGCGCGTCACGCAGACCAAGCGCAAAGGCTATGTGCATTACGTCGGCATCGATGCCGGCATGAATTCGCTGATTCGCCCAGCGCTCTACGAAGCCTGGCACGAAATCGTCAACCTCACGCGCATCGACGAGGACGGCAGCGAGATGGTGCAGGTCGTCGGTCCCATTTGCGAATCAGGCGACGTGCTCGGCTCGAACCGGAGATTGCCCGCGTGCCGCGAAGGCGACGTCGTGCTGATCGCGCAGACCGGCGCTTATGGTGCGGTGATGGCTTCGCGCTACAACCTGCGCGAACCGGCCGAAGAAGTGGTGCTGCGATGAGCCTGCCCGATCCGCGTCAGGCGCGACGCTTCCGCTTCGTTCGTCGCGATTATGAAAACGGCGTCGCGACGCTGGTGTATGCGTTCGACGACGGTCCGGAGTTGATCGAGCGCATCACGTTTCCCGATGCGCCCGCGTTGACGGAGCAACGTGGCGACGCGTTCGAAGCCGCGCTCGATCTGCTGCATCTCGTCGCGGGTGTCAGCTATTACAAAGCAGGCGTTCCGGCGGAGATCGCCGTCGAGACCGGCGCGCTCGATGTTGCGATCGCGGAATTTCTCGATGCGTTGTATTTGCACGGCCTCGGGGAGTTCGCGTATCAGAACAAGCTTGATCTGCGTCGGCGCATCGCTTTTCTCCCTCCCGCTCAAGGCGCGTCTTTTATCCCTCCCTCTCAAGGGGAGGACAACGCTCTTCTCCCTCCCCTTCAAGGGGAGGGTCGGGGAGGGGATGGTGTTGATGCGACGTCGAATACTGCGAACACCAACACCATCCCCACCCCAACCCTCCCCTTGAAGGGGAGGGCTTTAGAAGCAGCACCCTTGAAGGGGAGGGCTTTAAACCTGGATCTCCCGCGTCGCACGCTCGTCCCGATCGGCGGCGGCAAGGATTCACTCGTCAGCGTCGAGCTCCTGAAAAGCGCGAACGATCCCGCGACCGCGGTCTGGGTCGGTAATTCGCCGCTGATCGAAGCCTGCGCGCAGCGAACCGGTTTGCCGATGCTCAACATCCGTCGCGATCTTTCGCCGCTCCTGTTCGAGTACAACAAGCAGGGCGCGTACAACGGGCATATTCCGGTCACGGCGATCAACTCGGCGATCCTCGCGGTCGCGGCGATCCTGTATGGCTTCGATGCGATCGCGTTCTCGAACGAGCGCTCGGCGTCAAGCGCGACGCTCGAATACGAAGGCCAGCCGGTCAATCATCAATGGAGCAAGGGCTGGGAATTCGAGCGCGGATTTCATGCGCTGCTGAAATCGCATGTCACGGCCGACCTCGACTATTTCTCGCTGCTGCGCCCGTTGTCGGAGCTCGCGGTCGCCGAGCGCTTCGCGCGCACGTCGCGCTACGACGACGTGTTTTCGAGTTGCAACCGGAACTTCCGCATTCTCGGACCGAAACCGACGGATCGCTGGTGCGGGCAATGTCCGAAATGTCATTTCGTGTTCCTCGCGCTCGGTGTCTTCATGCCCAAGCCGCGGCTGCTCGCGATCTTCGGGCGCAATCTGCTCGACGACATCGCGCTCGCGCCTGCGTTCGATGCGTTGATGGAATATGGCGATCACAAGCCGTTCGAGTGCGTCGGCGAAGGCATCGAATCGCGCGCCGCGATGGCCGCGCTCGAGGCGCGGGCCGAATGGCGCGAGGACGCGATCGTCGCGCGCTTCGCCGAGGAGATCGCGCCGCAGCTCGACGCGAAACAACTCGCGCTGGCGCCGCTGCTCGTGCCGCACGGCGAACACCGCATTCCGGCGCGCCTCGAGGCGCTCGTCGATGCGCATCGCTGATCTCGCCGATCGGCGCGTCGCGATCTGGGGTTATGGACGCGAGGGCAGGGCAGCGCTGGCTGCGCTGCGTGCGCGTCTGCCGCGACTCGGCGTGACGGTGTTCTGCAACGAAGCCGAAGCGCACGAATCACGCGATGAATTTGCGCAATCAAGCGCCGTCGTCGTCACCGCGCCGCCGGATGGCGCTGCGTTGAGTGCGTTCGATGTCGTGATCAAGTCGCCGGGCATCAGTGCGTATCGTTCGGAGATCCTCGAAGCGCAGCACAACGGCACGCGCTTCACGTCGGGCACGGCGCTCTGGTTCGCCGAGCACGCCGAGGCGCGCGCGATCGCGGTGACCGGCACGAAGGGCAAGAGCACGGTCAGCGCGCTGATCGCGCATTTCCTTCGCGCGATCGGACGACGAACGGCGCTCGCCGGCAATATCGGGCTGCCGCTGCTGGAGCTCCTCGATCCTCCGCTGCGGCCCGAATGGTGGGTGATCGAGCTTTCGAGTTTCCAGACGCGCGCGGCGGGACGCATCGCGGTCGGCGTCATCAACAATCTTTACGAGGAACATCTGGACTGGCACGGCACGCGCGAGCGCTACGCGGCGGACAAGCTGGCGCTGGCGGACGCGTCCGATGTGCTCGTCGTCAACGGCGCGCAGCCGGAGCTGATGTCGCGCACGGCGGCGCATCCGCATCGTGCGACTTTCTCGGACTCACAAGGCTGGCATGTCGACGCGGGCGCGATCTGGCGCGGAACGCAGCGCGTGCTCGATATCGCGCGGATTCCGCTCGCCGGCGCGCACAACGCGCTCAATGTCTGCGCGGCGCTGGCCGCGCTCGACGCGGCGGGCGAAGACGCACTCGCCGCGATCGCGCACGTCGGAACGTTCCGACCTCTGCCGCACCGTCTGCAGTTTCTGGGCGAGCGCGAGGGTCTGCGCTGGATCGACGACAGCATCGCGACGACGCCGCAGGCGACGCTGGAAGCGCTCGGCAGCGTAGAGGGCCCCGTGACCGTTCTCGTCGGCGGTCACGATCGCGGGCTCGACTGGCGCGCGTTCGCCGAAGCGGTCAAGCGAAATCCACCGCACGCGATCGTGACGATGGGCGCGAACGGCGCGCGGATCGGTGGTCTCCTGCGAGAGGTCGAAGGTTCCTATCGGCTTGAATCGGTCGCCTCGCTCGCCGAAGCGGTCGAGAAGGCTCGCGCGATCACGCCCGCGCAAGGCGTCGTGCTGCTGTCACCCGGCGCTCCGAGCTTCGATCAGTTCCGCGATTACGCCGAACGCGGATGCGCGTTCGCAGCGCTGGCCGGGTTCGACCCCGATGCGATCGGCGTGATCGAAGGGCTTGGGATTGCTTGAAAGGTGAGTAGAAAGACTTATCGCAGAGGCGCGGAGGACGCAAAGAGTGCAGAGAAAGCAAAAGCTCTTTACTCAAAACGCTTTTGCTTCCCCTGCGTTCTTTGCGTCCGCGCCTCTGCGACAACGCTTTCTGTTCACCTCCACCCGTGGTGGGCTGAAGCCCACCCTATGCGGCCCAACGAGCTTTCACGTGGGAAGCTCGAAGGACCGGCAATAGGGTGGGCCTCGGCCCACCATCGTTGCGTCAGTGCGGCGCGGCCGGACAGGCCGTCACGCGCACGTCGTCGATCGCCCAGTTCGGACCCGCGCGATGTGCGAAGCGATCGTGGCCGAGGTTGAAGCGGATCTTCACCGTCTGTCCCGCATAGCTCGAAAGATCGACGATCGAATCGGTGTACGCCTCGGGATCTCCGCACCAGCCCTGACGATTGCCGAGCGGATTCTGGAACGCGCTGCTGATCGCGCCGTCGTACGGATCGGTCAGCATCAGGTTGCTTGCGATCGGGCTCCATGTGCTGCCGCCGTCGGTCGACACGTCGAGCACCGCGCCGTCCTGGCAGCTGCCGTTCGAGGATTTCAGCGATTGCTGATTCCAGAACTTGAGGCTCAGCGCCGCCGCGCTGGACGGCAGCGCAATACTCGGCGAGATCAGCCACTGATCGTTCGCAGCGCCGGCATCGGGAGCATCGGCTTGCCACGCGTGCGAGCCGCTGCGCGCGACGTCGCCAAGCGTCCATCGATCGACGCTGCCGCTCGCTGCACCGTGCGTCCACTCGCCGGGTCCGTTTTCGATGCCGTCGTCAAACACGATGGTCGGTTGTATGTCCGCTGCGCAGTCGCCGGGCATCGCGAGCGTCGTGAATGCCTGCGCGCCGACGATGACGGCGGACGGATCGAAACCGTCGGCGAACAGCGTGTCGGCAGTCGTGCCGATCGGCGCGCTGTCGCCGCACGGATTGCGCGCGATGACGCGCCACCAGTAATGCGTGCTCGAATCGAGCGTGTCGGCGAGATCGAGCGTCCACGAAGTATCAAGCGTTTCGGTCGACGCGACGACGTGCGTGAACTCGGCGTCGGTCGCGATCTCGACGCGATATCGATAGCCCTGCGCCGAGGTGTTCCACGTCAAGGTCGGCTGCAGCGCGACGTCGCTGGTGCCGTCGGCGGGTGCGGTCAAAACCGGGGCCGTGGGCAGCGCATCGAAAATGCCGAGATCCAGATCGAGCGATTTTTCGATCGCGCCGGAGTCGCCGTGGATCGTCAGCGTGACGTCGCCGGCGGATGCGGAGGCGTCGGCGGCGACGGTGAGCGTCGCATCGTTCGGCGGCGTCACCGGATTCGGCGCGAACGTCGCGGTCGTTCCGGAAGGATTGCCGCTCGCGTCGAGGCTAACCGGATCAGTGAACGCATTGATCTGGCCGACGTGGAGCGTCGCCGTGGCCGATCCGCCGGCGCAGACCTGCAGCGACGCCGCATCCGATGCGAGCGTGAAGCTCGGCGTGCGCGTGCAGTTGCTGCAGACGATCGCGAAGTCCTGGCTGAGACCGCCGCTCATCGTCGCATCGCCGGCGATGTTCGCCGCGGTGACCGTGATCGTGACGTCGTCGCCGTCGGCGGTCGGGAGGAACACCGCCTCGTAGTTGTTCTTGTCGTCCGGCGTGCCGCCGGGCGTGCTCCACTGATGATCGAAATGATTGCCGAGATAGGTCTGCCCGCCGATCGTCACCGCGAGATCGAGATCGTTGACCTGCGGGCTCGTGCCGGCTGCGCCGGGCGCGTCGGTGTAGGCGAGCGCGATGCGCATCGGCTGAGTCGGATCGCCGATGCCGAACGTGTAGCGGCGCACGTCGCCGGTCGTCGTGATGACGTCGCTCTGATCGACGAGGACTTTCGGCATCGTGCCGAACATGTCGCCGATGTCCGGCATGCCGTAGCCTTGGTTGTTGCTCGGCAGATCGTCGTTCGCGTCGACACCGGTGAGATATTTCGGATGCGCCATCAGCCACGCTTTCATCAGCGCGGGGCTTGGGCTTCTTGCGCCGCCGATCTCGTCGACCTTTCCGGCGGCATCGCCCGCGCCGCCTTGCTCGATCCACCAGTAGGCGAGCGAGGCGATGCCGGACACGGCCGGCGTCGAATGACTGGTGCCGCTGGACGCTGCGAACTCGGTCTGGCCGGCCGGATGATATTTATCGCAGACGCCGCTGCCGTCGTAGCCGGAATAGTTGCTCGCACCCGATTGGATGTGCGTGCCCGGCGCGATCAGCTCAGGTTTCGCGCGATCGCCCGGCGCGGGACCGCGGCTCGAGAAGAAGATGACGTCGTTCGCATTGTCCGCGCCGCTGGCATCGACGAGACAGCCGTCGACCCAGGTCGGACGCACGCCTTCCGATGCACCGACCGTGATGACGTTCTTGCCGGCGCCGGGCGAAGAAACCGTTGCCGCGTTCGGTCCGGCGTTGGCTGCGGCGAAGATGTAGATCTGCTCCTGGTTGCCCGCGGTCGCGGAATCGGCATCGCGCACGCCGGCGTCGTAGGCCTGATCGGTTGCCTCGTACGTCGCCGGCGGATTGCTCGCGCCCCAGGAATTGCTGCTGATGCGCGCGCCGTTCTGCCAGTTGGCGAGGATCAAGCCTTGCGCGCTGTTGCCGCACGCACTCGTATCGAAACCCGGCACGAAGATCGCGGTCGAGCCGACGCGGCCGAACGGGTTGACGCCCAGGCCCAGCTGATGACCGTCGCTGTCCTGATACGGCGCGCCTGAGCGCTGGTCGTAGCCGACGATGATGCCGGCGTTGAGCGAGCCGTGGCCGTCGATCGCGCCGACTTGGTTGTCGGGTGTCGACGAGCAATTGTTGAAATACGCGACGCGCACCGGCTGGCTGCCGTCGCCGGCGACGTGCAGTTTTACGTCGGCGGTGTCGAGGACGGTGATGCCGGTGCCGCCTTCGTCGATCGTCGAGTCGGTGAGATCGACGATCGGATACGCGTTCGGGTCCTGGCTGAAGCCGTGATCGAGCAGGAACTGGACATAGTCGACCGATGCGGGCGACGGCGCGAAGTCGCCGGTCAAAATGATGTCCTGCTTCTCGTCCATCATCTTGAACGTCGGCGTCTCGCCGACGAAGCTCACGTCGGCACGTTCGGCGATCGCGGCGATGTCGGCAATGCGCACGCGCAGCGAAAGGTTGGCGAATTTGAGGATCGGCGCCCACGCATAGTTGACGGAGCCGGAGCCGAGTGGTGCCTGCTGTGCCGGCGGCAAGAGGCCTTTGCTCTCGACGAATTGCCGCGTCGCGTCGTCTCCGTCGTGACGGTAGATCTGCACGGTCACGTCGACTTCGTCGGTCGACGCCGCGTTCGCGCTCAAGCGCTGCTGCAAGTGCGGATCGACCTTGAGGAAACCGTAATACGGACTTGCGTACTGCAGCCACGACATCGAGTTGCGCAGATTCGAAAGCGCGGCCTGCGCTGCTTCGTCGGCCCAAACGATATAACCGTTGCTGGCGACGTACTGCACCGGCACGACGCCGTGCGTGGCGAGTGCGTCGAGCCATTCTTTTTTCACCGGTCCGACGAACTGCACGACTTGCAGCGAAGGACCGCTCGCGGCCTGCAGCGAGAACGGCGCTGGCGGATTCAGACCCCCGCGCTGCGTGTCGAACGGCTGTGCGGTGAATTGCAGCATGTCCATGTCGGCACTCGCGGCGAGCACGCCTTGCGTGCTCGCGATCGACCGGGTCGCGGTTCGGTACAGCGCGAAGCTGCCGTAGTCCTGAAGCAGCTCGGCGTCGTTGCGTGAGGCCGGCAACGCGTTTTTCGGCGCGATGACTTTGTAAGGCATCGACGTGGCCGCCGACAGGTTCTGCATCGGCGCCGTCGCGGCGCCGCCTGCGGCGATCGCAGCCGCGATGGCCAGCGTGATCGGTTTACGCATGGAATCGGCTTTCCTTAGGTTTAAGGTGCGTCGCGCCTGCGCCGATGCCGCCGATGAGGGAGGGCAGGGCGGCATCGATGCAGGCGGACGCTGCGCAACGTGCGGTGATGGGTTCGATCGACGAATCAGTCGACGTTGACCGCCTCGATGATGTGCATGTTCGGAAATCCGATATCGCCGACCGTGGTCGGATCGGTGATGCCGCACGCGACCGAGCTCAGAAAACCCGGATGCGTTTCGGCCGATGTCGTCGATCCGATGAAGAAGCCGGTGCCGTCCGTGCTGCCGTCCTCGGTCGACACTTCGACGACGAGATCGGTCGCGCTGGTGTCGGCGACGGTTCCGGTCACCGGCACGTTGAAGCTGGTCAGTGCGGCGTCGGCGGGCGCGGGCAGGGTGGCCGTTCCGATCTGCGTCAGTTGCGCGAGATCGATCGTGTCGACCGCGACGCTGTGCGGAATCGTGTACAGCGTGACTGTCACGTTCGGCGCGCCGGCGGTCTGCTCGACCGATACGTCCACGCTCGATATGCTGGCCGATGAGGACACGGCGTACTCGTCGAAGTAGTAGCGGCGCCAGTACTGGTTGTCGGACGTCGTGCCGCTGCCGTCGTTGCAGGCGACCGAGTTGCCTTGGACCGGCGCCATGTCGGTGGTCTGCGACAGGACGACCGGCTCGCCGCCGCCAGAACCGTCGAAGCCGTCCTGGAAGATCTCGTCGACCGGGCCGCCGCTGGAGACCGTGAGATTCACCGGGATCGCGACGCGGCTGTGCGAGAGGTCGTTGCTGTAGACGCAGAGGTTGGCCGTGTACGTGCCGGGCGCGAGGTTCGTCGCGTCGAAGCTGACGTTGACGGTCGCGGGATTGGTCTGGTCGGGATCGGGAGCCACGGTGCCGGACGTGACGTCGTAGCCGAGCCAAGGCGTGTCGGCCGGCGTTGCGCAGGCGGCGCCGGATTTCGCGACGGCCATCGTGTCGAGCTCCCCGGCGAGCGGGCCGACGAGCGTCGCGGCGCCGGTCGAGGGATCAACGGTGTAGAAGTTCCCGACTTCGTCACCGGGGGTGCTGGCGAGATAAAGAATGCCCGTCTGCCGGTCGAAATCGAGCGCTTGGCCGAACACCGCGTCGAATCCGATAGAGCCGATCGGTTGCGTGGCGCCGCTTGTCTTGTCGATCGCGACGAGTGCGTCGCCGTCGACGTCGATGCCGTACATGAGGCCGCTGTTGTCGATCGTGATGTCGAAGATCAGGCCGGACAGAGGGCCGATCAGCGTCGGCGCCGCGGTCGCCAGATCGACCGTGTAGAGCGTGCTGACGCGCGCGTTGAAATCGGTGATGACGAGATACGTCGTACCGGTGGTCGGGTCCCAGCGCAGGCCGCTCGGCGTCACCATGCAGCACGAGGTAAGCCCGGTGTTGCCGATAACCGTGATGCTGCCGTCGAGCGTCGAGATCGTGTCGAGATTGCCGGTCGTGTATTCGAGCGCGTACTGCTTGCTGAAGTCGTCGTCGACGAATGTGAGACCCCAAAGCGCCGTGATGCCGGGAGCGATCGTGTTGTACGTTCCGGGACTGCCCGCGTCGAACGATACGTAGTTGTCGAAGCCGGGACCAGCCTGCGCGGAATAGATCGGCACGCCGCCGGTGCCGAGCGGCGCGAACTTGGTCTTGGTGCGATGCTCGGAGAGCGGCCCGAACGGCGAGGTGTACGCGTGCGGAACGCCGACCGGCTTGACGGTGCGCGGCGTCTTCGGAAAATGTGCGTTCGCCGCCGGCGGCGTCAGGCTCCAGTCGAGATCGCGATTGCCGATGTTGTCGATCAGGAGCGGGCTCGTCGCCGCGCTGCCGGTCGTCACGGTCGGCGAAAAGCCGGTCGCGGCGTTCGGCGTCGTGATCATCGTCGGCGATCCGACATCGAGCGTCGCCGCGGCGCTGGACGCATAGCTGACGACCGACGCCGGCGTCCAGTGGATCGCGAGGCCATCCGAAAGACTGGCGGTGTTGTACGAATACTGGTTCGCGAACGACGACGTCGACTGCAGGCCGACCGTCGCCGAGACGCCGTTGTCGTAGTTCGCGCCGGCGCCGCCGAACGTCGTCGTCTGGTATTCGAAATCGATCGAGCCGTCGGCTTCGTTCAGCACCACTTCCCACGTGGCTCCGGTCTGGCCGGTCGGATCGCCCGAGTCACCGTAGACGAACTTGTTCAGATATTCGACGACGAACTGCCGGTTCGGCGCGGTGCCGACCGCGGCGTAGTAGATCGTGCCGTTGCCCAGCATGTCGTCCCAGTACGGCAGGATCGCCGGATTGCTGAGGCTTCCGGTCGGCAGCGCCTGGTTGTTGTACGGAAACGAGGAGCAGCTCGCGACGTTGAAGAGGAGGCCGCCGTTGTTGCCGATGCAAAGGTTCGACGAGCTCGTGCCGTAGAACGAGAACGCGAACGGCATCGTGATCGCCGCGGCGCCGTCGTCGCTCAAATCAAGCGGCGTGCCGCTGGCGCTGACGTCGATGAAGTTGAGAGCCACGCTATCGTCCGCCGCGTAGCCCGGCAGCACGTCGGTTGCGGTCCAGGTCGACGTGAACGTACCGGTGTCGCTGTTCGGATTCGTGCTTGCGGTGATCGTGCGGTTGTACTGATAGCTCGCGCCGGGGGCCAGAACGATGTTGTCGTTCGAGAGCAGGTTGCCGACGTGGTCGTCGTCGAGCGTGTGGTAGTTCAGCGGCGTGGTCGAGTTGTTGGTGACCGTGTAGCAGATGTTGACCGAGTCGCCGATGCTGACCGGCAGATCCGTCGCCGTGCCGCAGAAGTTGGGATCGCCCGTATCGAGCGCCAGCGTCACCGCGAGACAGAGGCCATCCGGTGCGCAACCGCCGACCGGATGGGTAACGTGCGTCGGTGCCGGGCCGATCGAATAGACGTGGCTTGCGCCGGATTTGTTGAGGCTCGTGTGCGGCAGCGGCTGCGCCGAGACGGCGCCGCTGAGGAGAGTGAGGAGCGCGGCCGGGACGGCATGGCCGAGAAACGCGGAAGCTTTCATTCGTACCCCGATGCGTAGAGGCCTGCCGTCCAACCCCTGGACGACAGCATCCGTTTCTTAGGTCCCGGCATCCGGGCCGGGTCGGGCAAATTCGCCGCTCGCGGCGGACAAGCGAACGTCGCCCATGAGCGCGCGCTGCGCTTGTAGAAGTCTTGTAGGGAGCTTGCCGCGCGCTTGTATAAGCCGTTGTGCGGCTTGAACTTCGCTGTCTCGGAGGGTTCCGTCAGCGCGCGGCGGCCGCGATCGTGTCACCCGGCAGCACGCGCTCGCCGGCGAGCGTGCGGGCGCGCGCGAGCGCATCGCGTGCGGCGTCGTCCTTGCGCAGCGCTTGGTAGACGCGCGCCTGCGTCCAGGCCGCGCGCATGTCCTTGGCCGACCACTGAGCGAGCCGGCCGCTGACTGCGCTGGCCTGATCGATCTGTCCGGCACTGATGAGCGTCTCGGTGTACGGCTCGCCGACGATGACGATGTTTTCGGGCACGCCTTGGCGCTCCGCGATCGTCATCGCGTCGGCGTAGCGGCTCAAGGCGTCGTCCCTGCGGTTTTCGGCCTTGGCCTGATCGGCTTCGGCCAGCACGACATAAAGGAGTCGCCTATCGCCGCCGCCCGCGGCTTCGGCCCAGGCGCGCAGGCGCTTGACCTCCGTGGCCGCCTGCGCGGCGTGCCCGCTCTCTTGCAGCGCGCGAACGAGCGTAAGCCAAGTCGATGCGTAGTCCTGCCAGTTGGTGTTTTCCAGCGTCGGCGTCAGCAAGGTCGCGCCGATCTGCGCGGCACGCGCGCTCTCGCCGCGCAGGAGCGCGATGTCGGCGATGAGCGAATCGGCCTCGACGCGCACGGCGGCGTCGGCGGTCGGATCGCTCGACGCGCGTACGTTCTCCGCGAGCGCTTGCGCATCGCGCAGGCGACCGACGCCGGCCAGCGCGACGGCGCGGCTCAAGGTGAGCCACCAGCTTTCGCGCGGATTGCGGCTGTGCGATTCGGGAGGCCAGAAACGGTCGGTCGTCGCCAGTGCCGCGTCGTGCTCGAGCAACATCGAATACGCGTCGGCGAGACCGCGCAGCGCAGAGTTGAGCGCCTCGGGCGTCGACAGGCTTTCGAAGCGATGCGCAGCGTCCTCGAAGATCGGCACGGCCGCAGCGGGCTGGCCGCGATCCATCGCGACCGCACCGAGATTGAGATCGACGCGCGCGACGCCGAAAGCATCGTTGCTCATCTCGTGCAGCGTGCGCGCGCGACCGAAATACGCCGCGGCCTCGTCGAGTTTCATCGCGTGTCCGGCGACGGCGCCGCGCCCGGTATAGGCGGTCGCCAAGGTATCGGTGTCGTTCTGCAGCGCGAGCAGCTGGATCGCCTCGACGAACGCGGCGTCGGCGTCGTCGTCGCGGTCCTGCCGGAAATAAGTGGCGCCGAGCCGATTGAGGATGCGTGCGCGCAATCGCGGAAAGCGGTCGCCCGGCACGCGATCGAGCAGTGCCTCGGCATGCTTGCGGCTGGATTCGTATTCACCGCTGAAGAATTCGATCGCGGCCATGCTGAGCGCGATTTCCGGGCTCGCCTGCGCCGTGGGCGATGCGTTCTTGATCAGCGTGCCGGCGACTTCGAGCTGACCCGCCAACACGGCCGCGTTGATGCGTTGCGCGAGCTCTTCGATCGCGCTGGAGCTGTCGCTTTCGCCGGCGGGCGGCGTGCGGCCGAGCTTGACCAGGAGATCGTCGGCAGCAGCGCGTCCGGCCGCCAGCACGTCCTCGCCTTGCGCTTCGGCGATGAGATGCTTGCCGTCGCCGTGCGCGTCCAGGCGCACATTCCAAAGTCCGCTCGCGAGCTCGACGTGCGGCTTGATCAGGAGCGTCGTCGTGCCCGTGATCGACGGATCGCCCGCGCCGGTGTCCGCGTCGATGCGTCGCATGTTGACCAGGCCGACGACCGTCTCGCTCGGCGTCGTCGCAAGATCGCCTTTGCGCAGATGGTTCGCGATGAGATCCATGAAGCCAAGGCGCAGCCAAGCCCAATCGCCCGGCGCATCGACATCGGAGGGCAACACCATCGCCGGCATTCGCACGGCCGTACCGGCATGGCCGGTGACGTCGGGCGCGCGACGCCAGACCAGGACCGCCGCGAGCGCGAGCAGCGTTGCGCCGATCAGCGACAGCGTCAGCAGGGGTTTGCGCGTGCGGCTCGGCGCCGTTGGCGCAGGTGCTTGCACGGGTACAAGCGCATCCGCCGTCGGTGCGGCTTTCGCCGGCGTCGTTGCGCTGCCGATTTCCTCGATCGTCGGTTCGACGATCCAGCGATAGCCGAGCCGCGGCACCGTGCGGATGCTGTTCTGCTCATTGCCGGTATCGCCGAGCAGGCGGCGCAGTCGCATGATCGCGTGACTCAGCGAGACCTCGCTGACGTCCGCGCGGCCCCACACCGCCGCGGTCAGCTCGTCGCGCCCGACCGAGCGATCGCGGTGCCGGATCAGATACGTCAGGCAGTCGAGCGTCGAGACCGGCAGCGCGATCAGCGCATCGTCCTGGTAAAGCTCGTGCGCCTGCGGATCGAGGCGGAAGTTGCGGAAGCGGTAGATCGGCGCGGCCATGACCCTAGCTTAGCGGCTCGCTGCTCGCGCGGGGCTTGCGCGCTCGAAAGCCGACGATGCTTGCAAAAAGGCGGGGCGCATGGAAGGCAGCTCGATCGCTTCTTTCCGCGATCTGCGCGCATGCGTGAGTTAGGTTCCCCGCAGCCGAATCGACCGCGGAACCTTCGAATCAGCTGCCTTCGAAACCGTTGCGGAAGATCACGTCGTTCGCGTCGATGACATCGAGCTCGACGGGCACGTGCTGTATGGGCGTGTCGGGATCGTTGCCGACGACGCAGAGCGTCGCGGCGTACGTGCCGGCGGCAAGACCTGTCGCATCGAACGTCACGGTAACCGCGGATTGGTCGTCCGCGTCGGTCGTGCCGCTCGGCGGAGCGAGCGAGAGCCACGAGACGTTCGCGGGACTCTGGCAGTCGCCGCGCGCGCCGATCGCGAGCGCGGCGATCTGAGGCGCGTCGGCTCCGCCGATCGGTGCGATCAGCGAGGCCGCGCCGGTCATGGTGTTGATCGTGCGCATCTCGCTGACATAGACGCCGGGCGAAGTCTCGGCGTAGCGCGCCCAGTACAAGATGCCGCTGACGTCGTCGAACTCCATGCCTTGGTTGCCGTCCGCGTCGACGCCGAGCGGACCGATGCGCTGCGCGACGCCGGTGACCTTGTCTATCGACACCAGCGAATCGATGTTGACGAGATCGATGCCGTACATGCGGCCGGCGGAATCGATCGCGATGTTCATGATGCAGTTCTGCGCGCCGGTCGCGATCGGCCCGATGCGCGTCGCCGAGCCGGAACCGCGATCGATCGTGTACAGCGTCGAATTGGTGAACTGGCAGTCGGCGGCGACGGCATACAGCGTGTGCGTCGTCGCGTCCCATTTCATCGAGGTCCACACGCCCGTTCCGACCGGCGTCGCGATGCCGATGTCCTGCGTGGCGCCGGTCGCGGTGTCGACGGAGACGACGGCGTTGCGGTGAGCGGTGCTGGATCCGTCGATCGCGATCAGGCGCGTCGGGTCGTTGTCGACGAAGTCGCCGCCGGCCAATAAATAATCGGTCGGCGCGATGGGGACGAGCAATGTCGGGTCGCTCGCGTCGAAGGTGACGAACTCACCGTTGCTGAGATCTTCGGCGAAGCCCGGCGCCGGGCTCATGCCGGACGGCGCGCGCGGCGGCTGTGCCGGCGTTTCGACGAGCGACCACGAGAGCGGCACGTTGCCGCTGTTGGAGATCGAAAGATCCGCGGTCCTCAGCGTGCCGGAGAGCGTATTGAGATGCAGCGCGCCCGGCGCGACGGTCATCACCGGACCGCCGACCGTGACGCTCGCGGACGCGGTTGCGGCGTAGATCGTCGGCGACGTCGGCAGCCACTCGATGCCCGATCCGCTGGTCACCGACGGAAAGAAGTACGAATACTGATCGGCCAGCGTCGTGTTGGCTTGGAGACCGATCGTCGCAAGGCCGCCGCCGCTCCACTGCGACGGCGTCGTATCGACGTCCTGATATTCGAACGAGATGCGGTTCGTGGATTCGTCGAGGATCAGCTCGAACGTGAAGCCGTCTTCCGACGAATACGGTGGACGCTGATACCACTCGACGACGAAGCGCCGGTTCGGCGCGGTGCCGAGCGTCGCCGAATACACCTCGCCGTTGCCGACGACGAGCTCTTCCCAGAGCGCGAGAAAAGTCGGCGCGGGCAAGTACGGCGTGGGCAGCGTCTGCGTCGAGTAGTAGGAATACGTCGGGCACGGCCAAAGATCGAACAGCGCGAAGCCATCGCTCGAGACACACACGTGATTCGACGTGCGTCCGTAGAAATCGAATGCGAACGGCACAAGGACGCCTTTGATTGCCTCGTTGCCGATGCCAAGCGGTGTGCCGGTGGCAGTGATGTCGACGAAACCGCCGCTGGTGACCGTGTTCGTGTAGCCGGGCTCGACATCCTGCGCGGTCCACGTCGCGGCGAGGTCAATGTCTTGGAGCGCGGTGACGACGCGGTTGTATTGCCAGCTCGATCCCGAAGCAAGCGGCTGCTCGAGCAGCCAGAAGACGCTGGGATCGAGCGTGTCGGCGAGCGACTGATAGTCGAGCTCGGTGCCGGACGCATTCGAAACGGTGTAGCAGAAATTGACCGGCGTGCCGACCGCGACGGCGAGCGTCGTCGCCGTGCCGCAGGCCGGTGGCGGATCGGTTGTGACGGTGAGTGTCAAACAGAGCGTGCCCGTGCAGGTGCCGGAGGCCACCGGACCCAACGACATCGGCGATTCGGCGTGTGCCGCGGGAGACAGCGCGCACGCCGTAAATGCGGCCGCGACTAAGCCTCCCGGGCGCAACAGGCGCATCGCCGCTTTCATCCGTTTGCGATCCTCGTCCATGCGAGACGTCCGGAATCTTGCGCCGATCGTGCCAGCGCAAGGCGTACCAGCCCGCTGCTATGCTCGGCACTTCGCATCATCGTCGCGGTCCGCCGGAAATGGCTGTCTCCAATCCGCTCACCGTTTGGGATTTGCCGACGCGGCTGTTCCACTGGATTCTGGTCGCGCTGATCATTCTTCAGTATGCGAGCGGCGAGTTCGGCGTTCTGTCGATGGAATGGCATTTTCGCCTGGGCTACGCGACGATCGCGCTGATCGTGTTCCGCGTTCTGTGGGGTTTCGCCGGATCCGGCACGAGCCGGTTCGCCCATTTCGTGCGCGGACCGCGCAGCGTGCTGAGCTATCTGCGCGGCAGCCTGCACGGACGCGTGAAATCGGACATCGGCCACAATCCGCTCGGCGGGTGGTCGGTTCTGCTGATGCTGACCTGCATTGCGATTCAGGCGGTCAGCGGACTCTTCGCCAGCGACGATCTCACCGAGACCGGACCTTTCGCCGCGCACGTCTCCGACGCGACCGTCGCGCTGATGACGCGCATCCACAACATCGATCGCTGGGTGCTGCTGGTCCTGATCGCGCTGCACGTGATCGCGGTGCTGATGCACTGGGTGATCCGCGACGACAATCTCGTCGCGCCGATGCTGCACGGTCGCAAGGAAACCGAAGAGAGCGAGTCGATGCGGATAGTGTCGTCGTGGCTCGCGCTCGCGCTCGCGATCGCCAGCGCTTTGGTGGTGTGGGCGCTCATCGCCTGGGCCGGCAGCTAGGTTCTGCGCCGGCGCAAAAGCGGATTTCATTCTTCGGAGCGGTACTTGTCGTGGCAGCTCTTGCAAGCGCCGGCGGTCTTCTTGAACTGCTCGCGGGTCTTCGCCTCGTCGCCGCCCTTGGCAATGTCGGCAAGCGCCTTGGATTGCGTCACGAGCGCATCCATCTTGGTCTTGAAGTCGTCCATCGATTTCCAGATCTCAGGTTTGGCTTCGGTATCGGCGCCTTTGTCCGAGCCTTCCGGAAAACCTTCGAGGAGCTGTGGGCTCAGCGTCGCGATGCGATCGGCGTGCTTGGCGAACTCGGCCGAATCCCATGGCGTCTTGCCTTTGACCATGTCGTTCATCGGCACGAAGTTCCAGCCGATCATCGTGTAGACGCTCTGGCGATAGCGGATCGCCGTCTCGGGTTTCACCGCGGCCGCGGCGATCGACCCCGATAGTGCGGCTGCCAGGCAAACGATCGGAACGGTCTTGCGCATCGGTTCATCCATTGCGGCGACGGGGCGCGCGCGAGTGTACAGCAGCGATTGCATGGCGGTCTGTAAAGTTCAGGCTGCGTGCGGACGGAAGCACTACCATTCGCGCCAGCCTTCCAAGGAGGATTCTCATGCGCCTGTCTACGCTCATGGCCGCGTTTTCCCTGCTCATCGCCGCGCCGCTCCATGCGGCGATGGTGGCCAAGCCGATCGACTACGAGGTCGGCGGTAAAAAAATGCAAAGCGTGCTCGTCTACGACTCCGCCGTGACGACGCCGCGCCCGGGCCTGGTCATGACGCCGGACTGGCTCGGCATCAACGACAACAATCTCGCGCTGGCCAAGCAGATCGCCGGCAAGGATTACGTGGTTCTCGTCGCCGATGTGTACGGCCTCGACATGCGTCCGAAATCGCCGGACGAAGCCGGCAAGGCGACGAAATCGATGTACGAGCATCGCAACGATCTGCGCGCGCGCATCAACGCGGCGCTGGATCAGCTGAAAGCGCAGAAGGGCAAGGCGCCGCTCGACGGCACGCATTGGGGCGCGTTCGGATTCTGCTTCGGCGGCGCGACCACGCTCGATCTCGCGCGAAGCGGCGCCGACGTCGCCGGCGTCGTTTCGTTCCACGGCAATCTCTCGACCGACGATCCGACGATGGCGAAGAAGATCAAAGCCAAGGTGCTGGTCCTGCACGGCGCCGACGACAAGTTCGAATCGCCTGAGCAGATCGCCGGCTTCCAGCAGGAAATGCGCGACGCCAATGTCGACTGGCAGTTCCTCTCGTTCGGCGGCGCGGTGCACTGCTTCGCGATTCCGAGCGCGGACGGCTCGACGCCGGGTTGCCTCTACAACGAGCGCGCGGCCAAGCGTGGCTTCGCGCAGATGCACGCGTTCTTCAACGAGACCTTCGCGGCCAAGTGACGACGCCGTAACGCAGGGAGGACGGCATGGCCTCGAAATCGTGGTTCACGCATTTCGCCGCGGGCGCCGCGCGCGCCACCGGCAAGCCGGTGACGTTCGCCATCGCCGTCCTCATCATCATCGTATGGGCCGTAACAGGCCCGGTCTTCGGCTTCAGCGACACCTGGCAGCTCATCATCAACACCGGCACGACCATCGTGACGTTCCTGATGGTGTTCTTGATCCAGAACACGCAGAACCGCGATTCCGAAGCGATGCACGTCAAGATGGACGAGCTGATCCGCGCGCTCGAGGGCGCGCACAATGCGCTGCTCGATCTCGAGGAGCTCGACGACAAGACGCTCGACAAGGTGCGCCTTCGCTATCGCAAGCTCGCCGAGAAGGCGCGCGAGGACATCAAGTCGGGCAAGCTCGACATCGGCTGCGAGGATGTCGAGGACGACGACGAGCCGGACGACGAGGACACCAAAAAGCGCTAGCGCGTGCGGTCGACCGCGTAGTCGGCGAGCACCGAGAGCGCATCGCGCGCGCGCGACGGCGGCAGCGCAGTCAGTGCTTCGCGTGCGGAATCGGCGTAGCGGTGTGCGCGCTCGCGCGCGAATTCGATCGCGCCGGTTTCCTGGATCGACGCGAGCACGTCGCCGAGCGCATCGCGTCCGCCTTCCTTGACCGCTTGGCGCAGGCGTTCCGCTTGCGCCGGCGCGCTGCGCGCGATCGCGTGGATCAGCGGCAAGGTCGGCTTGCCCTCGGCGAGATCATCGCCGATGTTCTTGCCGAGCGTGCCGGCGTCGGAGACGTAGTCGAGTACGTCGTCGGCGATCTGGAACGCAAAGCCGAGATCGAGCCCGTAGCGCGCCAGCGCTTCCTCTTGATCCTGCGGCAGATCCGCAAGCACGGCGCCGAGCCGCGTCGCCGCAGCGAAAAGAACCGCGGTCTTGCGCTCGATGACGTCGAGGTACGCGCGCTCGCTCGTGTCCGGATTGCCGATGTTGAGAAGCTGCAGCACTTCGCCTTCGGCGATGCGGTTGGTGGTGTCGGCGAGGATGCGCATCACGCGCATGCGATCGAGCTCGACCATCATCTGGAACGAGCGCGAATAGAGAAAGTCGCCGACCAGCACGCTGGCCGCGTTGCCCCACACTGCGTTGGCGGTTTCGCGGCCGCGGCGAAGATCCGATTCGTCGACGACGTCGTCGTGCAGCAGCGTCGCGGTATGGATGAACTCGATCACCGCCGCGAGCGCAATATGGTCGCGTCCGCGATAGCCGGCGGCGTGCGCGGCGACGAGGTGCAGCATCGGACGCAGGCGCTTGCCGCCGCCGCCGATGATGTGCTCGGCGACCTGGTTGATCAGGACGACGTCAGAGGCGAGCCGCGCGCGGATCAGCGCGTTGACGGCCTGCATGTCGGCGGACGCCATTGCGCGCACGTCGTCGAAAGTCGCGACGGGCGAGGAGGCGTTCGGGAGCGTGGCGGCGGAATTCAATGGAACCGATCCTTCGTGCGATGCAGCAAGTATAGCGGCCCGGGCGTTCGATCCATGCAGCGGCCGGATCGCCGAAATCGCGCGCGCCGCCGAGCCCGTAACCTACGCGCGGGGCCGCGCCGCGCGGACGCGAACGAGCGGCGCGAGCCGGCGGACGCCGGTGTTCAGGGTGGTATCCTTCACCCATATCGAAACGATCTGAACAGAGGAATCGTCCATGGCACGCGGCGTCAACAAGGTCATTCTGGTCGGCAATCTCGGCGCCGATCCCGAGACGCGCTACACCGCCAACGGCGGCGCGATCACGAACATTCGTCTCGCCACTTCCGAAAACTGGAAGGACAAGCAGACCGGCGAGAACCAGGAGCGCACCGAGTGGCATCGCGTGGTGCTGTTCGGCAAGCTCGGCGAGATCGCCGGCGAATATCTGAAGAAAGGCCGGCAGGTCTACATCGAAGGATCGCTGCGCACGAACAAGTACACCGACAAGGAAGGCGTCGAGCGCTACTCGACCGACATCGTCGCCTCGGAAATGCAGATGCTCGGCGGACCCGGCGGCGGTGAAGGCGGCGGCGGTGGCGGGAGTTACAGCCGCGATCGCGGCGAGCGCTCGGGCGGCGGTGCGCCGCGCGGTGCACCGGCCTCAGCCTCGCGTCCGCCGCAGAAACCGGCCGACAGTTTCGAGGACGACGACATTCCGTTCTGAGTCGGTGAGTTCCGCGACGATCGGCTCGCAACGAGCCGATCACCGATTCTTAGCCGATCGATAGCGCAAATGGAATGATTCGGACGGAACTTCCGGCGACGATCGCGTATCGCCGCCGGAGCGCTCCGTCTTGAAGTCATCGATGTTGCTGCTGTGCCTGCTCGTCGTGGTGGGCGCCGCCTATTCGAATTCTTCCGAAGCCGCCGCACCGGCGCCGCTCGAGTGGATAAGCGAGACCGTTGTCGCCGACGACGGTGCCGGCGACGATCGCTTCGGCAACGCGATCGCCGTCGACGGCGACACCGCGGTGATCGGCGCGTTCGACGCGAAGATCGGCGACAACTATTACCAGGGCGCGGCCTATGTCCTCATCCGACAGAACGGAAGCTGGACACAAGCGCAGAAGCTCGTCGCCAGCGACGGCGCCGGCATGGCCAACTTCGGATCCGCCGTCGCGATCTCGGGCGACACGATCCTCGTCAGCGCGACCGGCGCGAACGTCGACGGCCATTCGCTGCAAGGCGCGGTCTACGTCTTCCACGACATCGACGGAACCTGGACCGAGACTCAACATTTCTCGTCGAGCGACGGCGGCTCCGGCGACAGTTTCGGCAACGCGATCGCGCTCGACGGCTCGACGGCGCTGATCGGCGCCAAGGGCGCGACGGTCGACGGCAATACGCTGCAAGGCAAGGCGTACATCTTCGCAAGCTCCGAAGGCGTCTTCAGCGAAACCCAGATTCTTCAGGCCGACGACGGCGCCGGCAACGATCTCTTCGGCCAATCGGTCGCGCTCGAAGGCACGACCGCGATCGTCGGCGCGCCGACCTTCACCTACAACTTCCAGCACGCCGGCTGGGCTTACGTGTTCACGAATTCCGGCGGTATATGGACGCAAGCGCAGAAGATCGTTCCGGACGACAGCGCGCTCGGCGATCAATTCGGCTACGCGGTCGGACTCTCCGGCGACACCGCGCTCGCGAGCGCAACCGGCAACCAGTTCGCGCACGGCGCAGCCTATGTGTTCAAGAACGACGGCAGCAGCTGGACGCAGCAGCAGAAACTCGCTCCGAGCGACAGCGCATCCGGCGACGAATTCGGCAACACGCTCGCGATCTCCGGCACGACGGCCGTCGTCGCCGCAGAGCGCATCATGATCGGTGAGCATCAAGGCGCCGCCTACGTATTCGCAGCGACCGACGGCACGTGGGCGCAGACCGACGAGTTCACCGAGGATGCGGGCACTTCGCTCGATTTCTTCGGCGGCTCGGTCGCATTCGACGGTGCAACCGTCGCGATCGGCACGCCGGGCGCGACGATCGACGGCCATCAATTCCAAGGTTCGGCTTCTTTCTACGCGCACGGCGACAACGGCATTTTCTGCGCCGGTTTCGAGGCCGGCGACGGCGGATCGTGCGCCGCTGCGCGAGCGCAGCATTGATCGAGCCGATGAGACCAACGCGACGAGGGTGACGATGAAAGCGAACGTGCGGATGTATTTCTTGTTCTTGTTGCTCGTAACGACAGCACTGGCGAGCCCGGTTGATGCGAGCTCGACCGGAGGCGCATCGTCGGTTCCGCCAACTCTGCGATCCGCAATTCATCGGACGCTCGCCGCCGATGCGCGCATCGGCGAACCTTCAGGCTGGATCGAACAGGAAGTCACGGCGGACGACGGCGCGACCGGCGATGATTTCGGCATCTCGGTTGCGCTCGACGGTACGACCGCGCTCATCGGCGCTTCCTACGAAAACTCGGGGACGGGCGCCGTCTACGTCTTCACCGAAACCGACGGCGTCTGGAGCCAGGCCCAGAAATTGACCGCCAGTGACGGTGCCGCGAACGACTGGTTCGGCGAATCCGTCGCGATCCAGGGCGATACCGCGCTCATCGGAGGATCCCAGTATCTCAACTTCGGCAACGGCGTCGCCTATGTGTTCACGCGCTCGGGCGGGACGTGGAGCGAAGCGCAGAAGCTCACCGCGAGCGACGGCATCGGCCGCGACCAGTTCGGCATTTCGGTCGCGCTCGACGGAACGACCGCATTGATCGGCGCGTACGGTGCCAATTTCTATCAGGGCGCCGCCTACGTATTCGACGAAAGCGCAGGCACGTGGAGCCAAACGCAGAAGCTCACCGCAAGCGATGCCTCGATGAACGCGGACTTCGGCGTTGCGGTTACGCTGCAGGGAAACACCGCGCTTCTCGGCGCATACGGCGATACGTCGTACCAGGGCGCCGCATATATCTTCACCAACGACGGCACGACTTGGAGCCAGCAGCAGAAGCTCACGGCCGACGACGGCGCGGGCAACGATCATCTCGGCATTTCGGTTGCGCTCGACGGCACTACGGCATTCGTCGGCGCGGAAGGCGCGACCGTCGGCGAGAATTCGCACCAAGGTGCCGCGTATGTCTTCACGTCGTCAGGCGGCACCTGGAGCCAGTCGCAGAAGCTCACGTCGAGCGACGGCGCGGCCTGGGATTATTTCGGCCGCTCGGTTGCGATCGTCGGCACGTCGGCGCTGGTCGGCGCGTACGGTCCGAACGCGCAGCAGGGTGCGGCGTATGCGTTCACCACCTCTGGCGGCACGTGGAGTCAGGCGCAAGAATTGACCGCCAGCGACGCCGCGCCGGGCGCCCAGTACGGCATCATGGTCGCGCTGTCGGGCGCGAACGCGCTGGTCGGTGCGAATGGCGCGGATTCGTTCACAGGCAGCGCGTATTTCTACGCGACGCCGACGGCGCCGAACGACACGATTTTCGCGAACGGGTTCGATCCCTGAACATCACGCGGCCGCGTTCGTTCACCCACGCGACCGCGCGTTCTTGCAGAATCCGCCCGGCATATCGAGGAGGAGACGGCACATGAAAGCGATCTTCGCGGCATGCGCGGCATTCTTCGCATCGACGTTCGCGATTGCGCAGGATTCGGCCTGGATCGAGCAGAAAACCACGGCTGACGACGGCACCGACAACACGTATTTCGGCACGTCCGCCTTCGTCGACGGCGGCCTTGCGGTCATCGGCGCCTACGGCGACAACAATTTCCGCGGCGCGGCTTACGTCATGAAAAAAGCCGGCGGCGTCTGGTCGCAATCGCAGAAGATCGTCGCCGACGATGGGCTCGGCGGCGATGAATTCGGCTATCGCACGACGGTCGTCGATGGGCGTCTCTTCGTCACGGCATTTACCGCCACGGTCGGCGGCAACACCTCGCAAGGCGCGGCCTATGTTTTCGAGGCCGACCAGACCGGCTGGAACCAGGTGCAAAAACTCGTCGCCGACGACGGCGCGATCTTCGACAATTTCGGCCAGTCGGTCGCCGTCGACGGATCGACGGCCGTGATCGGCGCCAACGGCGCGACGATCGACGGCGAGGGCGCGCAAGGCGCGGCGTATGTGTTCGTCCGCTCAGGTTCGGGCTGGAGCCAGCTGCAGAAGCTCGTCGCCGACGACGGCGATACGGTCGACAACTTCGGCGTCTCTGCGGCGATCAAGGACGCCACGATCTTCATCGGCTCGCCGTACGCCGCGGTCGACGGCCATGCCAATCAGGGCGCCGTGTACGTCTACACGCAATCCGGCGCGACCTGGAATCAAGTGCAGAAGATCTCCGGCAGCGACGGCGGCACGAATGATTCTTTCGGCATGAGCATGGCTTTCGACGGCACCACGCTCATCGTCGGCGCTACCGGCACCGACGGTCACGGCGCCGCGTACGTATTCACGCAATCGGGCGGCGCCTGGACCGAACTGCAGAAGCTCGTCGCCGACGATGCTGGCTCCGGCGACAACTTCGGCGATGCGATCGCGATGCGCGGGTCCGATGTGCTGATCGCGGCGGATGTATCGACGGTCGATGGCGACACCAGCCGCGGCGCCGGATATCTCTTCACCGACATCGGCGGAACCTGGGTGCAGAGCCACAAGTTCGTCGCGAGCGACGGCACGGTCGATGATTTCCTCGGCGCCGCCGTCGCATTCGACGGCGACACCGCGGTTCTCAGTTCGCCGCATCCCGTCATCGACGGGCATTCATGGCAAGGCGCCGTGTATTTCTATTCGCGCGACACGCTGTTCGCGGATGGATTCGACGGCTGACGACAGGCGCTACGCAGCGGGCTTGACGTCGACGGCTTTGGAGGCGTGACCGTGGACGTTGCGCCACACACCGTTTTCGCGGACGTAGGTGTCCGAGAACTTGACGTTGCTGTCGAACGGCTTTCCGTGATCGACGCCTTTCTGATGCAAAGTCGCCATGACGATCGCCGTATCGCCGTGCACGCGCACGTTCCAGCCGCTGGTCTCGTTGATTTCCCAGCGCGAATCGGGTGAAGCGACGCTCGCGAGCACGGTCTTCTTGTCGCGCTCCGAGCCGTTGGCGAGCACCAGGAGGTAGTCGTCCGTGAAAATCTCCTGCAAGGCCTTGACGTCGCGATCGATATAAGCGTGCTGCTGACGCTTGTCGATCGAGATGAGGGTGTCGACATCGCTCGATTCCGCGTGCGCCGAAAACGCGAGCGTTCCGGCGAGCAGGGTCGTGGCAACAGCGAGGGTGGAAATCGTTTTGACTATCATGGCGGGCCTCTATCTCGTTGAGCTCAAATTCGCGCGTCGTTCACCGAGCACCGTCGGTCTTCCACGCGCTTGAATGATAGGTACGGAATCCGGAGCAAAACTCGCCAAATCCGGCCGGCATCACCCCCGATTCCCTGCATTTGCGGGCCGCCCAGCCTCGCCAGCGCCATCCTATGAGGCTACGATACGCAGGGGCCGGGTAACCGGCCCTTTGCATTGGAGCCAAAGGAACGGATGAAAACCCTGCTCGTCACCGGCGGCGCCGGTTTCATCGGCGGCAATTTCGTGCTCGATACGCTCGCGGCGGGCGGGCATCGCGTCGTCAATCTCGACAAGCTGACGTATGCCGGCAATCTCGACACGCTGGCGTCGCTCGATGGTCGCGCCGATCACGTCTTCGTCGAAGGCGATATCGCGGATTCCACGCTCGTCGGGCGTCTCCTCGCGGAATATCGGCCTACCGCGATCGTCAACTTCGCTGCGGAGTCGCACGTCGATCGCTCGATCGACGGACCGGCCGAATTCGTGCAGACGAACGTCGTCGGCACGCTGGCGCTCCTCGAATCTTCGCTCGCGTACTGGCGCGCATCGCCGCTCGAGCAGCAGGACGCGTTCCGTTTCCTGCACGTGTCGACGGACGAGGTGTATGGATCGCTGGGTCCGCTCGGCCGCTTCAGCGAAGAATCTCCGTATCAGCCGAACTCGCCGTATTCGGCGTCGAAGGCGGCGTCGGATCATCTCGTGCGCGCGTTCCATCACACGTATGGATTGCCGACGCTGACGACCAATTGCTCGAACAATTACGGGCCGTATCAATTTCCGGAAAAACTCATTCCGCTGATGATCCAGAAGGCGCTGGCGGGCGAAGCGTTGCCGGTCTACGGCGACGGGCGCAACGTTCGCGACTGGTTGTACGTCAAGGATCATTGCGCGGCGATCCGGCGCGTGCTCGATATCGGCCGCGTCGGCGAGGTGTACAACGTCGGCGGCGATGCGGAGCGCGAGAACATCCATGTCGTGAAGACGATCTGCGCGTTGCTCGACGAGCGCCGGCCGCTCGCCGACGGACGCAAGCGCGAATCGCTGATCAGTTACGTCAAGGATCGTCCGGGCCACGACCGCCGCTACGCGATCGACGCGAGCAAGATCAAGCGCGATCTCGGTTGGCGGCAGAGCGAATCGTTCGAATCGGGCATCGCGCGTACAGTCGACTGGTATCTGCAACATCAGGATTGGGTGCGGCGCGTGCTCGACGGCTCGTACCGCATGGAGCGGCTGGGTCATCGCGAATCCGCGTGAGCCCGGCAAAATGAAGAAATCGACGTAAGGAATTCGACGTGTCGATGCGACGTGGAATCATTCTCGCCGGCGGCTCCGGCACGCGGCTCTATCCGCTGACGCAAGCGGTCAGCAAGCAGCTGCTGCCGGTCTACGACAAGCCGATGATCTATTACCCGTTGTCGACGCTGATGCTCGCCGGCATCCGCGACATCCTCGTCATCAACACGCCGCACGAGCAGGCGATGTTCCAGCGTCTGCTCGGCGACGGATCGCAGTGGGGCATCTCGATTCACTACGCCGTGCAGCCTTCGCCGGATGGTCTCGCGCAGGCGTTCCTGATCGGCCGCGATTTCGTCGGCGGCATGCCGAGTTGTCTCATCCTCGGCGACAACATCTTCTATGGGCATGGCTTGACCGAATCGCTCGATCGCGCGATGGATCGAAGCGAAGGCGCCACGGTGTTCGGCTATTGGGTGCGCGATCCGGAACGCTACGGTGTCGCCGAGTTCGATGCCGACGATCGCGTCGTCGGTCTCGAGGAAAAACCGGCGCGGCCAAAATCGCACTGGGCCGTCACCGGACTTTATTTCTACGACGCGCGCGTGTGCGACTACGCGGCCGCGCTGAAACCCTCCGCGCGCGGCGAGCTCGAGATCACCGATCTCAACCGCTGCTATCTCGACGACGGCTCGCTCATGCTCGAGCGTCTCGGCCGCGGTTACGCATGGCTCGACACCGGCACGCACGAATCGCTGACAGAAGCCTCGAACTACATCGAGACGATCGAGAACCGCCAAGGTTTGAAAGTGTGCTGCCCCGAAGAAATCGCCTACCAGCAAGGCTGGATCGACGCTGCGCAAGTGCAGCGCCTGGCCGAACCTTTGGCCAAGAACGGCTACAGGCGCTATCTGATGCAGCTGATCGAGCAGGATCCTGTGTCGTGAAGATCGTCAAGACCGATCTTCCGGGCTGCGTCGTCATCGAGCCCGCCGTGCACGGCGATTCGCGCGGATTTTTCTACGAAAGCTTCAACGCGCAGAAATTTGCCGAAGCGGGTTTCGATTTTCGTTTCGTGCAGACCAACGTGTCGCGGTCGGCGCGCGGCGTGCTGCGCGGCTTGCACTATCAGTGGCCGAATCCACAAGGCAAGCTCGTGAGCGTCGTCGAAGGCGAGGTGTACGACGTCGCCGTCGACATCCGCGCCGGCTCGCCGACCTTCGGTCAATGGGCCGCGGCGATTCTCTCGGCCACGAACAAGCGGCATTTCTGGATACCGGAAGGTTTCGCGCACGGTTTCGCCGTGTTGTCCGACGACGCGACTTTCATTTATCAATGCACGGCGCTCTACGATCGCGACGCCGACGCCGGCATCCGCTGGAACGACTCGCGCATCGCGGTCGACTGGCCGATCGCAGAGCCGCTATTGTCGGACAAGGATCAGCGCGCGCCGTTTCTCGACGAGATCGCGCGCGAGAAGCTGCCGACGTATCCGTCGTGAAGATTCTCGTCCTCGGCGCGAACGGCCAGGTCGGTTTCGAGCTCGTGCGCGCGCTCGCGCCGCTAGGCGATGTCGTCGCAGCGACGCGCAGCGGCGAGCTTGCGGACGGCTCGCGCTCGCTGCGCGCTGATCTTGCGGACGAGCCTTCGCTCGCGAGCGCGCTCGACGACGCGCAAGCAAACGTGATCGTCAATGCGGCCGCGTACACGGCAGTCGATCGCGCCGAAGACGAATCGGAGCTCGCCGATCGGATCAACCATCGCGCCGTCGGCACGATCGGCGATTGGGCGAAGCGCCACGGCGCGCGCGTCGTCCACTATTCGACGGATTATGTTTTCGACGGCTCATCGAAACGGCCGTATCGCGAGGACGATGCGACCGCGCCGCTCGGCGTCTACGGCCGCACCAAGCTCGATGGCGAGCATGCGCTGCGTACGAGCGGCGCGCGTCATCTCATCTTCCGGACAGCCTGGGTCTACGCGGCGCGCAGCCACAATTTCCTGCGCACGATGTTGCGCCTCGGCGCCGAGCGCGAAGAGCTTCGCATCGTCGCCGACCAGATCGGCGCGCCAACGCCCGCGCGGCTGATCGCCGAGACAACCGCGTCCGCGATCCGTCGCTGGAACGAGGCCTCAGGCGATCGGCTCGACGGCACGTATCATCTTGTCGCCGGCGGGCAGTGCAGCTGGTTCGACTTCGCCGCGTCGATCCTGCATGCAGCCGCCGAACGCGGCCTCATCGCGCGCGAACCGCGCGTCGTCCCGATCGCGACCGCGGACTACCCGACCCGCGCGCGCCGGCCCGCCTATTCGGTGCTCGACTGCGGAAAGCTCGAAAAGGCGTTCGGGATACAATTGCCGCTATGGCGCGTCGGGCTGGAATCTGTTCTCCAGCATCTCGCGGCCTGACTCCCTCCCCTTCAAGGGGAGGGCGGGGGAGGGGGTGGTTTTTGGGTTCGCCGTGACCTTGGACCGAAACCGATCCCCACCCAACCTCCCCTTAAAGAGGAGGGCTGAAGAAATGTGGAGTTGAATGATGCTCGTACCCGTGATTCTTTCCGGCGGCACCGGAACGAGGCTGTGGCCGGTCTCGCGCAGCGCGTATCCGAAGCCGTTCATGCGCATGGGCGACGGCGAATCGCTGTTGCGCAAGACGCTCGATCGCGCGCTGCGTATCGCCGACGGTGGTCAGGTGCTGACGGTCACCGGTCGCGATTATTACTTCCTGACGCGCGACGAATACGCCAATCACCCGTCCGCCGATCTCGACAAGCTGCCGTTCTTGCTGGAGCCCGCCGGCCGCAACACCGCGCCGGCCGTGCTGCTCGCGGCGCTGCACGCGATCGAGCATTCGGGCGCGGACGCGACGCTCGTGATCCTTCCGGCCGATCATCTGATCCGCGACATCGATGCGTTCCTCGCCGACGCGCACCGCGCGGCAGCGCTGGCCGCGCACGGATGGCTGGTCACGTTCGGCATCCGGCCGACGCATCCGGAAACCGGGTTCGGATATATCCGCATGGGTTCCGCCATTGGCGGCGCTGCCGGTCGCGAAGTGGGTGCCTTCGTCGAGAAACCCAATCGCGAGACCGCGGAAAGCTACGTCGCTTCCGGCGATTACGTGTGGAACTCCGGCATGTTCTGTTTTCGCGCCGACGCGCTGCTCGACGTCGCCGCGCGCGTTTGCCCCGATGTGCTCGAAGCGGCGCGCGTGTGTCACGCCAGCGCGATCAACCACGAAAGCCCGATCGAGTTCGCACGCGAAGCATTCCTCGCGCAGCCCGACATTTCGATCGACTACGCGATCATGGAGCGCGCGCCGAAAGTCGCGGTCGTGCCGGCGACGTTCGACTGGAGCGATATCGGCTCGTGGAAGGCGATGAGCGATCTGGAAGCCGAGGCCGACGCCGCCGGCAATCGCGTGCGCGGGCAGGCGATCGTGGTCGAAAGCCAGAACTGCTACATCCAGTCCGACTCGCGCATGGTCGCCGTGGTCGGCGTCAAGGATCTCGTCATCGTCGATACCGGCGATGCCGTGCTGGTCGCGGATCGCGAACGCGCACAGCAAGTCAAGCTCGTGGTCGAGCGCCTGCGCGCGGACAATCACGACGCCGCGGCATTCCACAAGACCGTGCATCGTCCGTGGGGCAGCTTCACCGTGCTCGAGGACGCCGCCGACTGCAAGGTCAAGCGGCTCGTCGTCAAGCCGGGGCACGTGCTGTCGCTGCAGCTGCACCATCGGCGCAGCGAGCACTGGACCGTCGTCGCGGGCACCGCGAAAGTGCGCATCGGCGAGCGCGAGCTCTTGCTCCAGCGCAACGAATCGGCGTACATCCCGATGAACACCGTGCACCGGCTGGAGAACCCGACCGACACCGACGTGCACCTGATCGAGGTGCAGTGCGGCGACTACTTCGGCGAGGACGACATCGTCCGCCTCGAGGACCGTTACGGACGCGCAGCTGCGAAAACCGACTGAATTGTGTATTTTTCCCTCGTCCTCGGAGGGAATACGATGAGAGTTGCTTTCATCGCGACGGCGATCGCCGCTTGCGCTGCGTCCTTGCCGGCGCTTGCCGCCGAAGCACAGATCGCCGACTTTGCGCGCCATTCGCAGTTTCGCGACATCAAGATATCGCCCGATGGCGACTACCTCGCCGCGAACGCGGTCGTCGACGGCAAGGCCGTGCTGTCGCTGATCAAGCTCGACGACATGAAGGGCGTGAACCTGCGCCCGCGCGAGCGCGGCGAGGTCGCCGAGTTCTGGTGGGTCGCGCCGCACCGCGTGTTCTATTCGGTCGCCGAGCGCTTCAGCGCGCTTGAAATGCCGGGTCTCACCGGCGAGATCTACGCCGTCAACGCCGACGGCAAGGGCAAGGAGCTCTTGATCGGCCACCGCGCGAATCTCGACTGGGTCAGCGCCGACATCGTGCGGCCGCTGTACACCAAGGACAACAAGGTCCTAATCGCCAAGTACCACTGGAACGGCAGCGCGGACGGAACTTTTCCGATCGCCTCGTTCATGGACGCTACGACCGGCTCGACGACCGACGTGGCGATCGCGCCGATCCGCAACGCAACCTTCGTCGCCGACAATCAAGGTCAGGTGCGCTTCGCGCACGCGACCGCGCCGGACCAGAAGCTGCGCGTCTTCTACCGCGAGAAGAACGGCGCCGACTGGGAGCTTTTGTTCAACGAAGCGAAGGGCGATCCGCCGGTCAAACCGCTCAGGTTCGATCGCGACGACAAGAACGTCTATTTCGATTGCGAAGGCGAAAAACACGTCGGAGGGCTGTGCCGCTGGAACGTCGCAACGCGCAAGCTGACGACCTTGTGGAGCGGCGATGAGGCCGGCGTCGACGAGCTCGTGCCTTCGTTCGACCGCCGCGACGCCGTCGCGATCCGCTCGATGCCCGGGCGCACCGCGACGACGTTGATCGACAAGAACGCGCGCGAATCGAAATTGCTGGTCAGTCTGATGCCGGAGTTTCCGGGCGAGGACGTGACCATCACGAGCAGCACCACGGACGGCTCGAAGGTGGTGTTCCTCGTTTCCAGCGACCGCAATTCCGGACAGTTTTTTCTGTACGACGCCGCGGCCGGCAAGGCTACGTTCCTGTTTGCGCGCAGGCCGTGGATCAAGCCCGAAGAGATGGCCGCGATGCAGCCGGTGTCGCTGAAAGCGCGCGACGGCCTTGCGCTGCACGGCTATCTGACGCGACCGCCCGGGCGCGACGAAGCGAAGAATCTTCCGCTGGTCGTGTTCGTGCACGGCGGCCCGTACGGCATCCGTGATCGCTGGGAATTCGATCCGGAAGTGCAGATGCTGGCGAATCGCGGCTATGCGGTGCTGCAGGTCAACTACCGTGGGTCGGGCGGCTACGGTGAAGCCTTCGTGCACGCGGGTTTCCGCGAGTGGGGCGCTCGCATGCAGGACGACGTCACCGACGCGACACGCTGGGTCGTCGAACAGGGCATCGCCGATCCCAAGCGCATCTGCATCTTCGGCGGCAGCTACGGCGGATATGCCGCGCTCGAAGGCGCGGTCAAGGAACCCGATCTCTACCGCTGCGCGGTCGGCTACGTCGGCGTTTATGACCTGCGATTGATGTACACGCGCGGCGACATCCCGCAATCGATGTACGGCGAAAATTACCTCAAGATGGTGCTCGGCGAGGACGAATCGGTGCTGTGGGACCGCTCGCCGATCGCGCACGTCGACCGGATCAAGAGCAAGGTCATGCTCATCGTCGGTGGCGAGGACAAGCGCGTGCCGCCGATCCAAGGCGAGCATCTGCACGCCGCGCTGGACAAGGCGCATATCGCGCACGAATGGCTGTACCAGCGCACCGAAGGCCACGGCTTCTACGACGAAGACAACCGCGCCGATCTGATGACGCGCATCGCGACTTTCATCGACGGCGCGATCGGCGCCAAAGCGGAAACGGCGCCGTCCGGCTGAACGAAAATCGCATCATCGCGCGCATTCGATTGGTGACGTTTTGTAACGCGAACGCATAAATACCCTTGCGTTGAGCTCGCTGTGGCCCGGACAATGGCGCCGCCGCAGGTTGTGATGGAATCTCGCCTGCGGTAGTTCCGTCATCCGGGAGGCGGCAGGACGCCACTCGCGGAGGACGTCAATCCGCGGGGGGATGCATGGCGATCAACGTCGGCTGGCGCCGTCGCGTGCGCTGTTTTGGCGCACGTGCGTTGGATATCCGGGTAGGTTCTCGCGGCACGCGCATCGCCGCACTCTGCTTCCTCTGGTTCTCCGTCGCTCTGGGATACGCGCCCGCCGCGCACGCCGAGCGCAATTTCGCGGTCCGCTTCGACAGCAACGATTACGGCGACATCCAGATCATCGGCAACACGCTGATGAGCTGCACGCAGGGCGCCAACAATCCTCCGACGACATGCCTTGCCTCCGTGCCGGTCAGCGGCACCGGAGCGACCGGCGGCAATCTCGACGACAACAACTACGCGATGCGGCTGGTCAACACGGCCGGCGGCACGGCGAGCTCGAGCTCCGCCGACCTGACCTTGCCGACCGGCGCGACCGTGCTCTGGGCCGGCCTCTACTGGGGCGCCGACACTTCGGCGGGTACGAACGGCTCGGCCGCCGCGAACGCCGGCGCGCGCAACCAGATCCGCTTCTCGGTGCCGAGCGGCGCCTACCAGTCGATCACCGCCGCGCAAGTCGACGCGGCGACGACCGCGGGCCAGGCCACGCGCTACAGCGCGTTCGCCGACGTCACCACGCGCGTGCAGGCCGGCGGCGCCGGCACCTATCGCGTCGCCGACATCCAGGCCGGCACCGGTGGCGATCGCTACGCCGGCTGGTCGCTGGTCGTCGTCGTGCGCGACACCTCGCAGCCGCTGCGCAATCTCACCGTGTTCGACGGCTACCAAGTCGTCAACAGCACGGCGGCCACCGTCAACATCGCGGTCAGCGGATTCCGGACGCCGCTCAGCGGCGCGTTCACCGTGCGCGCCGGCGCCGTCGCCTACGAAGGCGATCTCGGGCAGACCGGCGATCAGCTGCGCGTCAACGGCGTCAATCTCGGCAACGCGGCCAATCCGACCACGAACGTCTTCAACAGCACGATCAGCCGCCTCGCGACCAACATCACCGCGAAGAATCCGAACTTCGTCAACCAGATGGGCTTCGACGCCGACGTGTTCGACGCGAGCGGCATCCTCGCCAACGGCGCGACCGGCGCGACGCTCACTTTCACGACCGGCGGCGAGACGTATTACCCCGCCGTGCTGACGTTCGCCAACGACGTCTATCAGCCCGTCGTCGAAGGCAATGTCGTCAAGACCGTGACGGATCTCAATGGCGGCAGCGTGCTGCCGGGCGATGTCCTGCAATACACCGTGTCGGTCGCGAACACCGGTAACGACGCTTCGGCCAACACCGTCCTGACCGACGCGATTCCCGCGAACACGACCTACGTCGCCGGCAGCCTCCAAGTCGCGAGCGGCGCCAATGCCGGCGCCAAGACCGATGGAAGCGGCGACGACCAGGCCGAATTCAACGGAACCTCGGTCGTGTTCCGCCTCGGCACCGGCGCGACCGCAAGCGCCGGCGGCACGCTCGGCGTCAACACATCGACGAGCATCGTGTTCCGCGTGCGCGTCAATGCCGGCGTCGCTGCGGGAACGACGATCTCGAACCAGGCCAGTGTCAACTACAACGGCGCCTCGCTCGGCACGCCGTTCACGTCACTCAGCGACGGCGATCCGAACACGGCCGGCACGCAGCCGACCACCGTCGTCGTCGGCAGCGCGCAGGCACGCCTCGCCATCACCAAGAACGGCACGCCCAATCCCGTCGTCGCGGGACAGAACATCACGTACACGCTGCACGTCGACAACAACGGACCGAACAACGCTACCGGCGTCGTCGTTTCCGATCCGCTGCCGGCGACGCTGACGTTCGTGTCGGCGAGCGCGAGTCCCGCGTGGACGATCACCGCGCCTGCGGTCGGCGCGAGCGGAACGGTCACGTTCAACGCCGACGATCTTCCCGTCGGCGGCTACGACCTGACGCTCGTCGCACGCGTCGTCGCCGGCACGGCCGGCGGCAGCGTGATCGGCAACACCACGACGTTGACCAGCAGCAACGATCCGACCGGATCGCATCAAGCGGCGACCAACACGACCGTCGCGAACTCCGGCGATCTTGCGCTGACGAAAGCCGCCGACGCCGTCGCCGGACAAGGCCAGCAGATCGGCTACACGCTGCGACTCAACAATCCCGGACCCGATCCCGCGACCGGCGTCGTGCTCGCCGATCCCTTGCCCGCGAACACGACGTTCGTCTCCGCCAGCGCGCCGTCCGGCTGGACCGCGACGACGCCCGCCGTCGGCGCCGGCGGCACGGTCACGTTCTCGATCGCGTCGCTGCCCGCCGGCGTGTACGACTTCGCGATCACTGTGCAAGCAACGGCGGCAGCGCCGATCGGCAGCACGATCACCAACACGGCGACCGTGACCAGCACCAGCGTCGATTCGAATCCCGCCAACAACACGGCGTCGGCCGGCACGCTCGTGCAGAACCCCGTGCCGTCGGTCGCGAAGACATTCACGCCAGCGACGGTCGGCTCCGGCGTCGCGTCCACTTTACGCATCACGATCACGAACAACGCTTCGGTCGCGATCAGCGGCGTCGCGATCAGCGACACGCTGCCGACGACACCGGGCCAGATGCGCGTGACCAATCCGGTCACCGGCGCCAACAACACCTGCGGCGGCACGTTCACCGCCGCCTCGAGCGCGACCGCGATCTCGCTCGCCGGCGGCGCGCTCGCGGCCGGCGCAAGCTGCTTCGTCGAAGTCAATGTCGTCGCGACGACCGTCGGCAACTACGTCAACACGACCGGCAGCGTGACCAGCACGCAGACGCCGACCGGCCCGACCGCCACCGCGACGCTCGGCGTCGGTCTCTTGAATGCGCCGACGACGACGAAATCGTTCAATCCCGCGACGGTTGCGCTCGGCGGCTCCGCGCAGATGACGATCGCGTTCGCCAACCCGAACGCAGCTCCGATCGTCGGCGTCGCGTTCACCGACAACTACCCGGCCGGCATCGCGAACAGCGCCGGCACGATCGTCGCCAGCAACAGCTGTGGCGGCACCGTGACCGCAACCGCGAGCGGCAACTCGCTGCAGCTCGCCAACGGCACGATTCCGGTCGCAGGCTGCTCGATCGTCGTCAACGTCGTGGCGACAGCGATCGGCAATTCGGTCAACACGACCGACGCGATCACTTCGACCAACGCACAGCCCGGCGCCGGCGGCACCGGCACATTGACCGTCACGCCGCTGTCCGCGCCGACGTCGACGAAGAGCTTTACGCCCGCGACGGTGCTGCGCGGCGCGAGCGCGCAGATGACGATCGCGTTGACCAATCCGAACACGACCGCGATCGCGCAAGCCGGTTTCAGCGACACGTATCCCGCCGGCATCGCCAACGCGCCATCGTCGGTCGTCGTCTCGAACAGCTGCGGCGGCACGCTGACCGCGGACCCGAACGACACCTCGCTCGCGCTCTCGGGCGGCACGATTCCCGCGAGCGGAAGCTGCAGCATCGTCGTCAACATCGTCGCGATCGCCGACGGCGCGCAGGTCAACAACACCGGTCCGATCTCGAGCGGCAACGCGCAGACCGGCGCCGGCGCGAGCGGCACGCTGACGATCACTCCGGCCGCCGATCTTTCCGCCGCGAAAACAGGACCCTCATCGGTCGGCTACGGCGGCGCGATCTCGTACTCGATCGTCGTCGCCAATGCAGGTCCGAGCGATGCGAACGGTGCGACGTTCAGCGATCCGCTGCCGGCCGGCGTCACTGCGATCACCGCGAACTGCGCCGGCACCATCAGCGGCGCCGTGTGCGGCGCCGTCAACGTCACCGGCAGCAACGTCACCAGCACGATCACGACATTGCCTGCGGGCGGCAGTGTCACGTTCACGATCTCCGGCATCGCGCCGTTCTCCGGAGCGAGCCTCTCGAACACCGCGACAGTCGCGGCACCTGGCGGAACAACCGATCCGAACACGACCAACAACGCGAGCACCGCGACGACCGCGCTGTTGCCGCCGCAGCTTTCGGTGACCAAGACGGCGACGCCGAATCCGTTCACCGTCGGTCAACCGGCGCGTTATGACATCGCCGTGCAGAACATCGGCGCCGGCACGACGACCGGCACAATCACGATCGCCGACACGCTGCCCACCGGCATCACGCTCGCCAGCGCGAGCGGCACCGGATGGAGTTGCGCCGGAACAACCGCGCTGACTTGCACGTTTTCCGGAACACTCGCGCCCGGTGCCGGCACGACGCTGACGCTCAACGTCAACGTCGCAGCGAACGCCGCGAACGCGAACAACACCGCCGGCGCGAGCGGCGGCGGCGATCCCGCGTGTCCCGGCGCGGCTCGCTGCGCGAGCACGATCGTCGTGCCCGTCAACGCTTCGGCCGACATCGCGATCGCGAAGAGCGTCGACAACGCGACGCCGAATGTCGGCGAGAACGTCACGTTCACGATCTCGGCGAGCAACAACGGTCCGAGCAACGCGACCGGCGTCGCCGTCACCGATGCGCTGCCGTCGGGTCTGTCGTTCGTCTCTGCGGCGCCTTCGCAGGGAATCTACGACAACACGACCGGCCTCTGGACCGTCGGCGCGATCGCGAACGGCGCAACCGCAACGCTCGACGTTACCGCGACCGTCCTTTCGCCCGGCGTATTGACCAATACCGCGACGCGCACGGCCGGCGATCAGTTCGATCCGGATCCCAGCAACAACTCAGGTTCGGCCAGTCTCAACGCGCAACCGAGCGCCGATCTTCAAGTCTCGAAGACCGTCGACAACGCCGTGCCGAATCTCGGCACGAACGTCGTCTACACGATCACCGTCGCGAACGCAGGGCCGAACGACGCGACCGGTGTCGCGCTGTCCGATGTTCTGCCGGCGGGACTCGCCTTCGTTTCCGCCGCCGCATCACGAGGCTCTTACAACGCGGGCACCGGCGCATGGACCGTCGGCGCGATTGCGAACGGCGCATCGGCGACGCTGGCGATCACCGCGACCGTCACGCTGCCCGGCGATATCACCAACACCGCATCGATCAGCGCTTCCGACCAGTTCGATCCGAACACCGCGAACAACAGCGGCGGCGTCACGATCAACGGGCAGTCGTCCGACATCCAGATCGTCAAGACCGTCGACAACGCTAATCCGCTGGTCGGCGACACCGTCACGTTCACGATCACCGCGACCAACAACGGTCCGAGCAACGCGACCGGCCTCGCAATCACCGACGCGCTGCCGGCGGAGCTGACCTTCGTTTCGGCGAACGCTTCGCAAGGCACGTACGCGAGCGGAACCGGCGTGTGGACACTCGGCTCGCTCGCCGCGAGCGGACCCGGCGCAACAGCGACATTGACGATCGTCGCTACAGTCGACACCGACGGCGGCTTCACGAACACCGCTTCCGTCACGGCCGCCGATCAACCCGATCCGAATCCCGCGAACAACAGCTCGAGTGTCGTCGTGACGCCGGTCGCTAGCGCCGATCTTTCGATCGTGAAGACGGGGCCTGCATCCGTCGTCGCTGGACAGACCGCGGCGTACACGCTGTCGGTGACCAACAGCGGACCATCCGATGCGGCGAATGCCGTGCTCGACGATCCGACGCCGGCCGGGCTCGCGTTCGTTTCCGCAACCGCGCCTTGTGCATCCGGTTTTCCGTGCAATCTCGGCGTCGTCGCATCAGGCACGAACGTGAATGTCACGGTGAATTTCGCCGTGCCGAGCGGCGCCGCCGGGCCGATCGCGAACACGGCGAACGTGATCAGCGATACGTTCGATCCCGATCCGAGCGACAACACCAGCAGCGTGTCGACCGCCGTCGTCGCGCAAGCCGATCTCCTCGTCGTCAAAACCGGACCGGCCAGCGTCATCGCCGGCGCGCCGATCGCGTACAGCGTCGTCGTCACCAACAACGGTCCGAGCGATGCGAACGGCGCGAGCTTCGCCGACGCGGTTCCTGCCGCGATCAGCGGCGTGACCGCAAGCTGCGGCTCGCCGACCGGCGGCGCGGTTTGCGGCGTCGTCAACGTCGCGGGCAACAACGTCAGCGGCACGATCGCCACCTTGCCGAGCGGCGGCAGCGTCACGTTCACGATCGGTGGCACCGCGCCCGCTGACGGCGGCACGCTCAGCAACACCGCGAACGCCGCTCCGCCGGCCGGCGTGACCGACCCCGACACGAGCGACAACACCAGCACCGCGACGACGAGCGTAGTCGCATCGGCCGACGTGTCGATCGCAAAGAGCGGACCCGCCGGCGCAACACCCGGCACGAGCGTCACCTACACGCTCGCGATCGCGAATGCGGGCCCAAGCACTGCGCAAGCGGTGCAGATTGCCGATCCGACGCCCGCAGGACTCGTGTTCGCATCCGCTTCGGCACCGTGCGCCGCCGGATTCCCGTGCGCGCTCGGCGATCTCGCCGCCGGTGCGAACGCGACGATCACGGTGACCTACGCGATTCCCGCGAACTACGCCGGCGCGACAATTACCAACACCGCGAGCGCAAGCTCAGCGACCGGCGATCCCGATGCGAGCGACAACACCAGCAGCGTGACGACGCCGGTCGGCGCACTCGCCGATCTTTCGGTCGTGAAGACCGGACCCGCGAGCGTCGCCGCCGGCGCGCCGATCGCATACACGGTCGTGGTCGCCAACGCAGGTCCGAGCGATGCGAACGGCGCGTCGTTCGCCGATGCGGTTCCGGCATCGATCACCGGCATCACGGCGAGCTGCGGATCGCCGAGCGGCGGTGCGGTGTGCGGCGCGGTCAATATCGCGGGCAACAACGTGACGAGTTCGATCGCGGCGTTGCCCGCCGGTGGATCGGTGACGTTCACGATCAACGGCACGGCGCCGGCGAATGCGACGACGCTGAGCAATACGGCGACGATCGCGCCGCCCGCGGGCATCAGCGACCCCGCGTCGGGCAACAACAGCTCGAGCGCGACGACGAATGTTTCCGCATCGGCCGACGTCGCGATCGTCAAGAGCGGTCCCGCGAGCGTCGGTTCGGGCGCTGCGATCACGTACTCGTTGCTGATCAGCAATGCAGGTCCAAGCGCAGCGAACGGCGCGACCTACAACGACGTCGTGCCCACGAGCATCGGCGCAATTACCGCGAGCTGCGGCTCGGCGAGCGGCGGTGCGGTATGCGCGACGCCGTCGATATCGGGCAATACCGTGTCCGGCAACGTGCCGACCTTGCCGGCCGGAGGCTCGGTGACGATCACGATCGGCGGCACCGTTTCGTTCGGCGCGACGACCTTGAACAACACGGCGACCGCCGCGCCGCCGGCGGGCGTCGCCGATCCGAATGCGTCGAACAATTCGTCCAGCGTGCAGACGACCGTAGGTTCCGCGGCCGATATCGCGATCGCGAAGACCGCGGACAACACGACGCCGAACGTCGGCGACACGGTGACGTTCACGATCACCGCGAACAACCAGGGTCCCGACGATGCGACCGGCGTCGCCGTCACCGATGGATTGCCGTTCGGACTCGGTTTCGTTTCGGCATCGCCGTCGCAGGGCACGTACACGCCGGCGACTGGCCTCTGGACGATCGGCAATCTCGCCAACGGCGCGGTCGCGACGCTGACGATCGTCGCGACCGTCGACGTGCCGGGTCCGCTGACCAACACGGCAGCGGTCAGCGCATCTGACCAGCCCGATCCCGACAGCAGCAACAACAGCGCGGGCGCAGCGCTCAATGCCGGCGCGTCCGCCGATCTCGCGATCGTCAAGACCGTCGACAACGCGACGCCGAACGTCGGCGACACCGTGATGTTCACGATTGCGCTCTCCAACAACGGCCCGAATGCATCGAGCGGTTCGGAAGTGACCGACGTCTTGCCCGCAGGTCTCACTCCGATAGCGGCGACGCCTTCGCAAGGCAGTTACGACGACGCGAGCGGCGTGTGGACGGTCGGCGCGCTTGCGAACGGCGCAACGGCGACGCTCGCGCTGCAGGTCACGGTCGATCAGGCCGGCGCGATCGCGAACATCGCGACGATCACCGGCGAAAACGAGAACGATCCCGCGCAAGCCAACAACCAGTCCGGCGCGGCCGTGAACGGGCAGCTCGCCGACATCCAGGTGTTGAAGACCGTCGACAACGCAGCGCCGAACGTCGGCGACAGCGTGACGTTCACGATCACCGCGCACGACAACGGTCCGGACGACGCGACCGGCGTCGCGATCGGCGACGCATTGCCGGCGGGACTCTCGTTCGTTTCCGCATCGGCTTCGCTCGGCACGTACTCGTCCGCGAGCGGCGTTTGGACGATCGGAGCGCTCGCCAACGCATCGACCGCGACCTTGACGATCGTGGCGACCGTGCAGGCGAGCGGCGCGCTGACCAATACCGCAAGCGTCGCAGCTTCGGATCAGCCCGATCCGAACGCGACCAACAACAGCGCGAGCGCCTCGTTGAACGGCAATCCGCTGGCGGATATCGCCGTGACCAAGAGCGGACCTGCGAGCGTGACGCCGGGGAATGCGATCGCCTACACGATCGTCGTCACCAACAACGGCCCGAGCGATGCGACGAATGTCGTCGTCGACGATCCGACGCCGGCGGGCTTGTCGTTCGTCGGCAACACCGGCGCGTGCGCGAGCGCGTATCCGTGCACGCTGCCGTCGCTCGCGAGCGGCGCGAGCGCGACGATCGTGACGACGATGAACGTGCCGGCCAACTATGCCGGCGCGAATCCGATCGTCAACACCGCAAGCGCGACGAGCGACACGCCCGATCCCGACAACACGAACAACCAGGGCGCGTCCGATACCAACGTCGGTCCGGGCGACGCCGATCTTTCGATCGTGAAAACAGGTCCCGCCAGTGTCGCCGCCGGCGGCACGATCGCGTACACGCTGACGATCGCGAACAACGGTCCGAGTCCCGCGAATGGTGCGACGTACGACGACGTCGTGCCTGCAGGCATCACTGCGATCAGCGCGAGTTGCGGCGGCGAGAGCGGCGGCGCGGCGTGCGTAACGCAACCGGTCGTCGCCGGAAACGACGTGTCCGGCGCAATCGGCGCGCTGCCGAGCGGCGGTGCCGTCGTCGTGGCGATCGTCGGCACGGCGCCAAACACTGCGCAGACATTGACGAACGCGGCGACGATCGCGCCGCCGGCGGGCATCGTCGATCCCGATCTGTCGAACGATACGAGCTCGGTGAATACCGATGTGGTTGTCGGTACGACGTCGGCTGATCTCGCGATCGAGAAGAACGGACCGGCAAGCGCTGCGGCAGGCGCCAACGTCACATACACGCTGACGGTGACGAACAACGGTCCGGATGCGGCGGCCAATGTCACGCTGTCCGATCCGACGCCGGCGAATCTCGCGTTCGTATCCGCTTCGATTCCATGCGCCGGTGGATTCCCATGCGCGCTCGGCGATCTCGCAGTCGGCGCGAGCACGATCGTCAGCGTGACGTTCGCGATCGATACCGGTGCGAGCGGATCGGTGGTCAACGTCGCGACCGTTGGCAGCGATACGTTCGATCCGAATGCGAATAACAACGACAGCTCGGTCTCGACGACGATCGTGCCGGCCTCGGGTTCGGCCGATCTCGCGGTGACCAAGACGGGACCCGCGAGCGCATTCGCCGGCGCGAGCGTGACGTACACGATCGTCGTGACCAATGCCGGCCCGGACACCGCGACGAATGCGATGCTGTCCGATCCGACGCCGGCTGGCCTCGCGTTCGCAAGCGCCGGCGCACCGTGCACGAGCGGATTCCCGTGCGCGCTCGGCGACATCGCGAGCGGCGCAAGCGTGACCGTCACGGCGAACTTCACCATCGACGCCGGTGCAATCGGATCGGTGACGAACACCGCGAGCGCAAGCAGCGACACGGCCGATCCCGTTTCGACCAACAACAGCGCGTCGGCGACGACGACGATCACGCCATCGAGCACGTCCGCCGATCTCGCCGTGCTCAAGACCGGGCCGGCGAGCGCCGACGCGGGCGGCACGATCACGTATTCGATCGCGGTGACCAACAACGGTCCCGATCCCGCGGTCAACGCGGTGCTGGCCGACGTGCCGCCCGCAGGTTTGACCTTCGTTTCGGCGAGCGCGCCGTGCACCACCGGATTCCCGTGCGCGCTCGGCACGGTCGCGGTCGGCACTACGACCACAGTGACCGCAACGTTCGCCGTCGCGCCCAATGCGTCCGGAACGCTGATCAACACGGCGATCGTCAGCAGCGACACGTCCGATCCCGACGGCGCGAACAGCAGCAGCATCGCAGCAACGACCGTCGTCGGCGGCGGCGCGAATCCGCCCGCGGCGCCGGTGCCGCTCGACGCGAAGTGGCTGCTGGCGGCGCTGATGCTGCTGCTTGGCGCAGCGGGCGCGGTGCGAATGAGGCGGCGCGGGCGATAGCCGCGCCGTCCGGAGGCTTGTTCGTTCCTGAATTCAGCAGTCGGGACGCGGTCTTCGTCGGGACGACAAGATCGCGAGCCGGGACGATCGGACCTGCGCCGGGCCGACCGGCGCAGATCGCTCCGGCGCAGTCCATTTTGCGCACCTGCGGCGTGGCAGTTCGCCTGTGAACAGCTACTATTCGGCGTCCGCGACGACCGTCGTAGACAATCGGTTCGAAATTCGCAGCACGCAGCGCGCTGCCGCGCGAATCGCGGCAGGGCCGGTCGCAATGCAGAAATTTTTCCGGAGAAATCGATGAGCGAAGCCCGAGTACCGCAATTGACGTTCCGCGCCGTGCTGTTGTCGATGGTGCTCGCGGTGATCCTGGCCGCGGCGAACGCCTATCTCGGGCTCTTCGCCGGCCTCACGATCGCTACGGCGATCCCGGCAGCGGTGGTGTCGATGGCGGTGCTGCGGCTTCTTGGCGGCGGCACGATCCTCGAGAACAACATCGTGCAGACGGGAGCCTCGGCCGGTTCCTCGATCGCAGCGGGCGTGATCTTCACGATCCCCGCGCTGGTCATTCTCGGCTACTGGACCGATTTCCGATTCTCTTGGGTGCTCGCGATCGCGGGTCTCGGCGGATTGCTCGGCGTTCTCTTCTCGGTGCCGCTGCGCCGCTCGATGATCGTCGAAGAGCCGCTCGCGTTTCCGGAAGGAAAAGCTGCGGCCGAAGTGCTGAAGGCCGGAGAAAATCCCGGGCCCGGTGTCAAGATCCTGGCGATGGCCGGCGCGATCGGCACGATCGTCAAGCTCGCCGCGGAAAGCGGCCTGCGCATGATTCCGGACAACGCGATCGG
>Ga0068862_100000188_pt1 | contig 68090 bp, 58 predicted proteins | sample KBSSwiS52_FD_66598 | JGI IMG/M metagenome (GOLD analysis project Ga0068862, IMG submission 66598) | Switchgrass rhizosphere microbial communities from Kellogg Biological Station, Michigan, USA - KBS Switchgrass S5-2 | ecosystem: Host-associated > Plants > Roots > Rhizosphere > Soil ...
GATGTAACTTGCACTGCGCAATTTCGTCAGCAACGCGGCAACGTCGGCGTTCGCCATTTCATGCGCGCCAAAAAATGGATGGCGCGATTGTTCGGAAAACGAAGTGGCGCGACCGTCGCGGAAAAAGCCGCCGGTCGGTGTGCCTTCGCTATCGAAAAAAAATGTCGGGGTGAAACTGAGGTAACGCAGCGATGGCGTGTTGCGAAAACCACTGGTGGTCATGGTGGGACCGCCCAGCGGCACCGCCAACCCGTCGCTGTTGGCATGCGCGTGCGCAGCGTCATGACAGGTGGCGCACGACTGCTGACCGGAAACGGACAACGTCACATCGTTAAAAATTTTCTCGCCGACTTGCGCGGCTGCCGACAGCGCCGGCGCGCTGGGAACTGCCGTTCCCGGCGCCGCGTTGGCGTTATCACTACCGCCACCACCCCCGCCGCACGCGGACAATAACAATGCTGTCGCGGCCATTGCAGCCACAATCGTCGACCGGACCATGTTTTCCCCGAATAATTTGTGTTGTAAAAACAAAAATTTATAACCGTTAATGAGAATGATTATATTTCAATTAGAGAAATATGGACAAGCGGCCAAAAGAGGGACGGGATGATTTGAATCAAGGGGGCGATCGAAGAGCCAGGAACGCATGGCCCAGACACCACGCAAAAAACGGATTAAAACCTCAGCCCAGTGCCTGCCGTAGGCGAGATACCGCAAAGTCGAGCGCCGCATCGGCTTTGCCGATCAAGCCGATTAAGCTCGCAAAACCGTGCGATACGCCGTCATAGCGCCGCAATTCAACGTCGACGCCGGCATTGCGCAGCGCCTCGGCAAATTGCTCGCCCTCGGCAAGCAGCGGATCGTACTCGGCGGCAATGATGGTGGTCGCCGGTGCGCCCGACAATTCTTCTGCGCAGTTCAATAATGCAACGCGCGGATCATCGCGATCGTCTTCCCTCACGTATTGCGCCCAAAACCAACGCATCGTATCGGCGCGCAGCAATGCGGTATCGGCGCAACTGCGATAGGTATCGCTGTCGGCGCGAGGATCAACTGCGGGATAAAACAATAATTGATGACGCACCGGCACTGCGCCATGCAGTGCCGCAGCAGCAGCGAGATTGCCACCGGCACTATCGCCGGCGATGGCGATTTTTTGCGGATCGCAAGCGAGTGATGCCGCATTGCGGTATGCCCAACGCAACGCGGTGACGACATCATCGAACGCAGCGGGAAAGCGATGCTCCGGCGCCAATCGATAATCCACCGACAGCACTGCGCAATCAGCCTTAGCCGCCAGCGCGCGACAGAAATTATCGTGCGTGTTGACCGAACAAATAACGAAGCCACCACCATGCGCGAACACTGTCAGCGGCAATACGCGATCGGTGCGCGGTTTATACAGCCGAGCGTGGATATTGCCGCTCGCGTTTGGGATAACAATATCTTCGACCTGCGCCAACACCGTGTGCCGCGTCGGCCAGGCGGCATTTTCGACCATCGCGCGATATCGAGCAGGATCGAGCGTCGACAAGTCGAGTGCGGGCCGCCGCTCAATCGCATCGATGATGGTTTGCATATCGGCGTCGTATGCCATGATTTTTATCCATTGCTCTCGCGTTATCGCGACGCAACCATTGGTTTAACTCACGCCACTGCGGTCGATACGTTTACCTGCCGACCCTGCTTGCGAAAGTGCGGAATCACCTCAGTGCCGATCAGCTCGATCGTTTCCATAATCGCCTCGTGCGGCACGCCGCCCATTTGCGACAAAAACAGAATTTCATCGGCGCCCGCATCGAACAGACGCTGCACATAACGAATGCAATCGTCCGGCGTGCCATACGCATCGTTCACTTCACCGAAATAACCAAACGCGTTCGCATCGAAGGGAATTTTTTCTGCGCTCAATTGCGCGAATTTCTGCTCGCGCACTTCGGCAAGCGCGGCTAGATGTTCTTCAGCGCTGAGATCCCATGCGGTCGGTTTTGGCAGGCCCTGATACCAGTGCGCGAGCGCTTCGACAAAGAAGCGCTGGCCGCGCAATCCGATACGGCGCGCTTTTTCGCGATCGCGCATTACTAGCGTCGGACACAACGCGGCGAGATGTTGGGTCGGTCGGTAGCCGACCTGATCCTCGGGTTTGCGTTCGGCCCACGCCTTGCGATAAATCGCATTTTTTTTCGCGATATCTTCCGGACCGCCGAAACCAAGCACCAGTGCACCGATGCCGCGCTCGCCAGCCATCACTAGCGTTTCGGGCCGCGTTGTCGCCATGTAAATCGGCGGATGCGGCTGTTGATACGGCTTCGGATGAATGGGTCGGCGCGGAATTTTGATGTAGGTGCCGTCATGTTCGATTTCGTCTTCAACGAACATGCGCGGAATCAATTTCATGCTTTCATCGATCATCGGCTGCAGTTCGGCCAGCTGATAACCAAAAGCACCAGCCTCCTGCTGGCTGCCACCTTTGCCCATACCGAAATGCACGCGTCCTTTCGACAAAATATCGAGGGTCGCAATCCGTTCGGCGACTTTGATCGGATGATTCATCGCCGGCGGCAGACACACCACGCCGTGACCGATGCCGATCCGCTCAGTGCGCCCGGCGACGAAGGCCAGAAACGTTTCCGGCGCCGACATGTGCGCGTATTGAGTTAACGATGTGTGCTCCACGGCCCAAATATTATCGAAACCGAATTTCTCGAGCGCCATCGCCTGCTCGACGCTCTCGTGAAATACGCGGTGTTCCGCTTCGCGGTGCGTTTCCACAATTTGCGCTTCGTAAATCATCGAAAATTTCATGCTGTTCTCCGCCTGTATCGACAACTGAGTTGTGTGCAGTGTTGCTGTATTTACTCGCGGCGGCATCGGCTGCCCCGCCTAGCTGATCTGGCCGGTGTTGATGTTTTTAGATTTTTTGTTGCGCTTGCACAGCCGCTGCCTCATCGAGACCGGCGCGATACGTGCGCAGACCGGCTGCGGCGCTGAGAGCGGCAAGCGGTAGAAAAACCGCCGTCACCATCAGCATCGAATAACGCAAAGCGCTGTCGCTGCCGAACACATGATCGGTAATCAAACCGACCAGCGGTGTGCCGAAACCGAGCCCCACCAGATTGGAAACGAACAACAGCAGCGACGAATTGACCGCCCTCATCTGATTCGGCGTCACCAACTGCAGCGCTGTTATCGATAAACCGAAATAGCTACTGAGCAAAAAAATGGCGGGCGCGAGCAGACAGAACGCCATCAGCGCATTTGGCATCAGTGGCACCAATCCCGCCGGCACTAGCGCCGCGAGCGCGATCAGCATCACGGCGCGCAAATGCGCATCGCGATAACCGCGACGACCGAGCCATTCGGTAAACAGCGCCCCGCAGAACGTCCCCAGCGTGCCGAGCACCAGCACCAGCACACCGAAATACAAACCGACACCGCCGGCCGTCATTGCATAGTTTCGAATCAGAAGCGTCGGATACCAGCCGAAGGCGCCGTAACCGACGATCGCGAAGAAGGCATTAACCAGATAGATGGGCAGATAACGACGCCAGCGCGTGCGCAGGTATCGCAACACGGTTTTGAGTTCAGGGGCCGTCGCTTTACCGGCACCAACAGCAATACCCTGCCGCGCCGGCTCGCGCAGTGAGAGCGTAATGGCAGCGATGATCAGACCTGGGATGCCGACGATAAAGAACGCCATCTGCCACGGCCGCACTTCGCCGATCCACGGCAATATCTGTGGGCCGGCATGCATCACCGCTGTTACGACGCTGCCGCCGACGATGTACGCGATACCCGAGCCGATCGAAATTCCCATCGTGTAGATGGCCATGGCTCGCGCCAATCGTTCGGGCCGGTATGAGTCCGCGAGCAGCGAATACGCGGCCGGCGATAACGAAGCCTCGCCGACGCCAACACCCATCCGGGCCAGAAATAGCAGGCCGTAGGTGTGCGCGAGGCCACACAGTGCCGTCATGAAGCTCCACACCGAAATACCGATCGCAATGATGTACTTGCGACAGCGGGTATCGGCCTGATAGCCGATTGGAATGCCGAGGAAACAGTAAAACAAGGCGAAAGCCAGCCCATGCAGCAGGCCCATTTGAAAATCGCTGATGTGCAGATCGGCGCGGATCGGACCCACCATCAATGTCATGATCTGGCGATCGATAAATGACAGCACATAGGCGCAGAGCAATATCGCCAGCGTGCAGCCGGCTCGCCACGCGGAGGGATACGGCGGCGTTGAAACGCGGCCAGTTGCACCAACATCCTGGCCGCCGGCATGGTCGGTCGGCGCCGCAGTGGCTTTGTCAGCAAAAACCATATCGTGCAGTGCCAGCTGGCCGTGCTGATGGCGTATCCGCCGCGAGAAATGAGCCATTGCCAATCCTCCGAAAAACATTATCCGTTCCTGCCGGACAGCGAACGTCATCGCTCGCTGTCCGGCAGCTCACCGCAGTCACGAGCCGAAGTTATAACGGACACGCAAGCCGAACATGCGCGGCTCATTCCAGGCCGCACCGGCAAATCCCTGGCTGCGCGTGGCGAGATAGCTGATACGGAACTCTTCATTGGTGGCGTTGGTGACGAACAACGAGGCGTCGAGTGGACTACCGAGCAGACGATCCCAATTCACCGACATATTCAGCGTGTGATATGCGGCAATCCATGCATCGGGGTCGGCTTTGGGCGTGGTGGTGGCGCCGGCCCAGGTGTCGTCCTGCCAGGCATACGTCGCCGTTGCATACAGATTGCCGGCCGCTTCCGGTATCGGCAAAGTCAGCCTGGCAGTAGCGCTCCACTGATGCATCGGCGCGTATTGGAAAGGTGCGTTGGTAAGATCCGCGGTACCGACGAAATCGGTCAGTACATAGTCGTCGTAATGCGCATCCATGTAAGCGTAGTTACCCGACAGTTCGAGCAGCTCGAACGGCCGTACCGTGAGTTCAAGTTCCACACCTTCGATGGTGGCCTTACCGACGTTGAACGTCTGCGCACCGAAGATACCGAGTGCCGGATTGAAATCGACACCGCTGCGTTGCATATCCTCGAACTTGTTGTGGTAATAGCTCAAATTCGCGCGCACCGGCACCGCTCCGAGATCGAACGCCGATTTCACGCCCACTTCGTAGGATTTGACATATTCGGGGTCGTAATTGGCACGCGCGAGATCCACCGCGAATGGGTTAGTACCGCCCTGTTTGTAGCCCTGCGACATTTTTGCGTACGTCATGATGTCACTGGTGAGCTGATAATCGAGGCCAACGGTCCAGGTCGGCTCTGAGCTCTCCTGCTCCACATCGATACCGCCGGGAATGCGATTGGTCTTCGTGCGCGTTTTATCTTTCGTATAGCGCGCCCCGGCTGTGGCAGTAAGTCCATCCAACGCCGCCGTAAAACCACCGAGGTCGTAGCTGACTTGGCCATACACCGCCTGACTGTCGCGCTCAACGGAGCTGATCGCCGTCGTGAAGCCGGCCGCGGTGCGCTGCGTCTGCTTGCTGTCGCCGTAGGGTGCCGATCTATCGAAGTAGACGCCGCTGATCCAGCGCAGCCGGTCGTTATCCGCAAGTCCCTGCAACTGCAACTCTTCCGAGTACTGCCAAACGCTCCAGTTTTCCTCATCGGGGGTGTTGACGACGTCGCTACGCGTCAGACCAGTGCCATCGAAGTCATAACGGAACGCGGTGCGATAACGCGAGTAGCTGAGAATGTTGCGCACCGTCAACGCATCGGTCAGATCGATATCGAACTTGTCGGTCAGCGCGAAGGTGTGTGTCTGATCGATCGGGTCCGCGCTGTTGATCACTTTGCGCACGCCCAACTGCTTCTGCAACGCAACCGCAGCCACGCCGGCCGCATTCGTGGCGCTCGAATAACTCGCGAGAATCGACGTGCCGTTTTCGTTGTTCGCAAAGTAATAGCCGACCAGGTAATTCGATATCGTCTCGGTTGGCTTCCATAACGCACCGATGCGCAGATGCATGCGGTCCCGATCGTCGTAATCCTTGCCGGTGATCGCGTCCTTAGTGAAGCCGTCGCGCTTCATGTAATTGCCGGCAAACCGCAGCGCAAACGTATCGCTGACCGGCACGTTCACCACGGCCTCGGTGCGGCGCATATCGTAATTGCCGACTTCGCCCTGCAGATAACCCTCGAACTTGTCGGTGGGTTTGTTCGGTTCCAGCACGATCGCACCGCCCGTGGTGTTGCGACCGAACAGCGTACCCTGCGGGCCTTTCAGCACCTGCACGCTTTCCAAATCGAACAGCAGGCCGACCCCGCCGCCCTGCGAGCCGGTGATGTTATTGGTGGGAGGCGCAGCTTCTGCGAAATAGGTGATGACGCCCGGAAAGCCGCCAATGGTGCGGCCCATGCCGCGAATGGCCGGCGCCTCGCTGTTGCGATTGGTACCGCCGCCGTTGATAACCAGCGAAGGCACGCGGCCTTGCATATCCTGTGCGGTGAGAATGCGATCGTTCGCCAACTGCTCCTGGCTTATCACGGTCATCGATACTGGCACTTTCTGCTCGGATTCTTCGCGCCGGTTGGCGGTGACCAACACTTCATCGAAGCGCTGATTGGCGGCCGCAGCAGTAGCTGGTGCTGCGGCAATAAGCGCATCGGTTTCTGCAACAACGGCGCTTGAGGCGAGTGATAACGCGACTAACAGAGGTTTGTAACGGTACTGTTTCATGGGGATCTCCGAAACTTATTGTTATGGGGTGACGGAATCTCACCGTGGTGACATGGTGCGGCCGGATTTAGGTTAAAACATCGATTGGCGCGCCTAGGCGAAAGCGCCTAGATGGGGCTCAGAGAAAATAATCGGCGTTGTCGAGCCCGAGTTGGATAGCGCCGAAATTGCGCCCGTATTTGTAGAGGTTGTTACCGGCATGGGCGCGACTGGCGAGAATATCGACCACGAATTGCTGCACCTTGGCATCGAGGAAAATCGCCCGCCCGCCGCAGAATTTTTGCAGTTCGAGCACCGCGTCCAGGCATTGCTCAGGCACTGCCGCCGCCTCGTAGCGGTACTGCGAACGTTTAGCGATGTCGGTGATCACACCGCGCTTCGCATCCCTCATCAACTGATCGAAATTCGCCAGCATCTTCAACTTCAGCTGATCGACCAGCGATTGCGCCGCAGCGATCGCCATCTGTCCGTGCGGGTCTTCGGCGGTGCGGCCACCATCCACGCCAATGCGCTTCGACGCCAGCTGCCGAAAGGCATCGATCGCGCCCTGCAGCGCCCCGATCGAGGCAGTGGAAATCGCGCGTGTAAACACCTGCCCGAACGGCAGCTGATAAAGCGGCTCTTCCGCACAATCGGGACCGGGGCTGCGGCACCGAAATCCATCCAGCATTTTGTGCGTGCGGTGTTCAGGCACAACCGCATCCTCGACTACGACGTCGTGCGAGCCAGTGCCGCGCAACCCGAGGGTGTGCCAGGTATCGATCAGCGTGAAATCGGTTCGGGGAAGCAAAAAAGTGCGGAAATCGGGCTGCGGCTGCTCGGGTGTCGGCTGTACACCGCCGCCGAGAAATACCCATTCCGCATGATCGCTACCACTGGAAAAACCCCAATGCCCGCTGAACTTGAAACCACCATCGACACGTATCGCCTTACCCACCGGCATATACGACGACGCGATGAGCACATTGCTGTCGTGCCGCCAGACATCCTGCTGCGCTGGCAGCGGAAACAGCCCCATCTGCCAATTGTGTACGCCTACGACGCCATAGACCCACGCCGTGGACATGCACGCCTCGGCGAGCACCATCTGAATCTCGTAAAAAACCTGCGGCGCCAGCGCGTAACCACCCCAACGCCGGGGCTGCAGTACGCGGAATAATCCCGCCTCCTTCAGCTGATTCATGGTCGCCACCGGAATCCGACGTTCCCGCTGCGCCTGATCGCTGCGCGCACGCAGTACCGGCTGCAAATCGCGCGCGCGTTGCATCAATTCTTCGGCCGTCGGAATTTGCGTCGTCATCATCAATTACCTATGAGCAGTTGCGAAACGTTGAGAGCAGTGGCGAAGGGTTGGGAGCGGTTGCGAACGATGGGAAACGATGACGGCCGCCGTTGCAGCGGCCGCGTTGCGGTAAACGGTGTTACCACTTCACCGCGATATCGATACCGTAGGTGCGTGGATCGCCGTAATACGCTTGCCGCATGCTGGCCAGTGCGGGTCCGAAATCGAGCGTCGTCGCCACATATTCCTTATCAGTGAGGTTCTTGCCCCATAGCGCGAACTCCAGGGTGGTGCTGCCTACGCGCACGTTTTCCAGAGCGAGTCGTGCGTTCAGCAACGTCCGGGCATCGCCTTTATTGTTAGCCGCCACTTGGTCAGCGGCCGGATTTTTTGAATAGGGATACAGGTAGTAGGAATCGGTGTGATCGGCATCCAGCACCATCCGATAATTGCCGAAATCGGTGCGCAGGAGCGTCCAGTCGATACTGGCGGAATACGTATTTTTTGGTGCCAGCGGAAACACCCGATCATTGGAGACATCGCCGATCACACCAGTGATGGCATCGGCATCGATGAAGCGATCGTATTCCGGATGCAGGTAGGCATAGGTCAGCCGCAATTGCAGATCATCGGTCGCTTGCGCGATCGCCTCGACTTCGAAGCCCCAGGTCGTCGCTTTGCCCGCATTGGTTACTTGGCTCGACAAGCCATTACCACCGGTGAACGTCGCCAGTTGCATATCCTGCGATTTATTCAGGAACGCGGCGGTATTGACCTGTACACGGTGCTCCAGCCAATCGCTTTTGGCGCCGATCTCGAACGCATCGACTTTTTCCGCGTCATACGGCAGCAGCGTATCGGCGACATTACTGGCCTCACTGTTGAAACCGCCGCTTTTGAAGCCGCGCGACCATTTGCCATACACATTCAACGATTCGCTGACCGCGTAATTGGCAATCAACGCCGGACTAAGATTATGGAAAGATTTCTCGCCACTGGTGCCGTCGGGAATCTGTACCAAAAAAAACGGCGCCACTGTCGCCAGATACTTATCCAGCTCCTTCTTCTCGTGCGTGTAGCGCAGACCCAAACTCAGCGTCAGGTCATCGGTCACGTCATATGACAACTGACCGTAGGCTGCATAAGTCTTGGTACGAATGTCGGTCTGGGAATCCTGACGAAACACGCCAAAAATGCCGGGGCCGCCGAACGGATCGTTATGCTCACTGCCTCTGTCTTGGAAATAGAACAAACCAGCCACGTATTCGAACTTATCCAAATCGCCGGTTGCCTGAAATTCCTGCGACCACGATTTGTAATCGGCAATACGCGCAGCCCAAACCAGCGGTAGCTCGGTACCGTCGTAATCGTTCGCCACATGCGCATTCATCTTACGCAGCGCGGTGATCGACTTGAACGCTACCGTATCCAGATCCCAGTTCAGAGTCATCGCGTGTCCTTGCGTTTTTGTCTTCTCCATCACGGGACTATCGATAGTGACCTTGTCCTGATAACTGTTCGAGCTGTACGCCGCCAGCGGTGCGCCCGCCACGGGCTGACCGTAACGCGGCTTCTGATTCGCGCGACTGAAATCGAACGCGTACTCGGCTTGCAAGTTATCGCTCAGATCGAGCACGAATACCGCGCGGCCACTGTGCGATTTGGCCGAATTCATCTCGCTTGTATCAGGATTGGGCGCGATCGCCGAAGGCACCACATCGATAAATCCATCACGCCGCGTATTGACGCCGCTGAGCTTTACCTTGAGCGGACCGAGTGCCGGCAAATTCACTGCCACGCGTTCGGACAACAGTCCGTAATTACCCGCCTGCACTTTTGCCGAGCCGCCGAAATCACCAGTGGGTTTTGCCGTGATCAGGTTGATCGCACCGGCCAGCGTATTGCGACCGTAGAGTGTCCCTTGCGGCCCGCGCAGCACTTCAACTCGCTGCAAATCCACTGCGTCAAATACAGAACCTTGGGTCTTGCCGATATAAACGCCATCGAGATAAACGCCAACCGCCGGCTCCCACGCCAAGGCTGGGTTGATAGTGACGCCACCGCGAATCGCAATTTGCGCGCCGGTGGAATCGCCCGGGGTGTTTTGCACCCGCAGGTTTGGCGTGACGCTGCTCAATCCCTCGATTGAGGTCAGCTGTCGATCTTCCAAAAACTGTTGGCCGAGCGCAGTTACCGCCACCGGCACCTGTTGTACGTTTTCCTCGCGCTTTTGCGCAGTGACGATCACCTCTTCGAGGCTCGCCGCCAACACACTTTGAGAAAGAAAAGTTAGTGCCGCCACCAGAGAAACAGAGCTTTTATTGTTCATTTGAGATCTCCACTGCTTTATTTTTATGAGGCAAAGCCATTGTTATCAAAGACTGTTATCGAGGCGAAGCGGATTCACCGTTATGCATCGTGCAGAGGCAGCCGCGCTGCAACATCGGTCAATACGCCTAGGCGGAACCGCCTACACGCATCGCTCAACCTAGACTCCGCCGTTTTTCATTTCAAAGGATTGATCGGGAATGAAATGGCGCAGCGCGATTTTCCAATCGTCGCCGCTGCGCACTACCACATCGCGAAATTCGCCGGTCACCACCACAGCGGCAGCGAGTACTGCATGACCGGCGTTGACGTTGAGCATGAAGTAATGCGCGATCGCCTTATCCGCGCTCTGCGGTTCGATCCACAGATTGGTGACGACGTGGCGATTTTTGCTTTCGGTATTGCGCGCCGACACTTTGGCGTGATCGACCTGCCATTGCGCGCCACTGTAGCGCCCAATGCCTTCGACGAGATTTTCAGCATCGTCGAGGTAACACGCGCGCTGCTTTTCATAGTGGCCGTAATCGGCGAAATAATGCGATTTCGCAATCAATTCGTTGATATCGATTTTGTCTTCCGCAGTTAACCGCATGGCAACTCTCCGTGATTGGATGGCTCGTTAATTATTTTCGGCGGGATTGTGCTCGACCGCGGCAAGCACGCTCGCGTCAAGACGACAAAACGTGTGGCACATGCGCCGATCGATCAGCCAATCGGGACTTTCCCAATCGAACCAGCGATCGACGTGCGCCCAGTGATACGGATGCTGCATGTATTGCTGCTGCAAGGCGGCGAGATCGTCGAATTCCTGTTCCCATACATGCGTCCAGCGGCGCGTGCCACTGGCATAACTGACACGGCTCAGCTGCCAGTTACGAATGCCATCGATGTATTGCGGCATGGCCAGTATTTCCTGGGTGAAAAGCGTGGTGAATTGCGCGACGAGTTGCGTTTCTTTTTCGGCCGCCTGAGGTTGCGTTGCGCTGACCAGCAAGGTGCGATAAACGCCGTCCTGCAAGCTGGGTGCGCGCACACCGCTATCGCCACCGACATAGCCGACACATTCGATATTCGCGGCCAGCGGCTGCAACATTTCCTCCACCGAACGCCACAAATCGCCGGCGCGAAATTGCGTGTACGCCACTTCGTCATCGAACTGCAGATGCCAGATCAGATCGCCGCCGTTCAACGCGCCCGGCAACGTCGGTGCAGCAAATCCGCGCACGATGCCGGTGGTGCGACTGATCGATTGCAAATACGTGTACACCTCGGCACAACGCGCCAGGCTGGTATCGGCATTGAATTGAATCAACTGCGTTTGCTTGAACATCGGCCCGCACCTCAGACGTCGATCAACCGTTCGATGGCAGCGGCAGCGGCCAGAAAACGGCGCGTGCGCGATTCGATCAATTCGGTGGCATCGCGCCACCATGCCTCGACCTCGGGATCGCGACCGCTCGCGATGCGCGCCGACCACCAGCCCTGCGCGCCGCCTTCGATGCGCCATAAAAACATCAATATATTTGACTGATCGTGCAGCCACACCGGCGGCGCAACCAGTTCGTGCTGCAGCGTCAATCCGCGCGCGATGGCGCCCGGCACGTAACGTTCGCGATACGCGGCCAGCAACGCTCGACCCTGACCGGGATGCGCAATCAATTCATCGATCAGGAAAATCGGCGACGCTTCATTCATGTATCGGCCTCGACCGCTAGCAGCAATTTGCCCCGCGCGTGACCGTGCTGAATGCGCGCATGCGCTTCCGCCACTTGCGCGAGCGGCAATGTTTCGATGTGCGGAGCGCGCAGTTTTCCGGCAGCAAGCAACGCCACCAGCTCGCGCAATTGCACGCCGGCGCGCTGCGGATTGCTCATCGCCACCACGATGCGAATATCGCGCGCGCGCGCATCGGCGACGTTATAGGTCGGCTCGCCTTCGATCAGCGTCGCGACGGGCGACACCACACCGCCAGCGCGTGTGAGCTCGACCGCGTTCGGCAACGAACCTTGCCCGACGGTATCGAGCACAGCATCGACACCGTGTGGCGCCCATACACGAACCGCAGCGGCGACATCTTCGTTGCGGTAATCGATGACCCGTTCGGCGCCAAGACTGCGCAAATAATCGAGATTGCCGGCACTCGCCGTCGCGGCTACCCGCGCACCGGCCACCCGCCCCAGCTGAATCGCATAGCTGCCGACACCGCCAGCACCGCCATTGATTAGGATTTGCTGCCCAGGTTGCAGCGCGCAGACTTCGACAATGCCTTCCCACGCCGTGACGCCCGCAATCGGAACCGCCGCCGCGCTGCGCAAGTCGACCGTATCCGGCAATTTCGCCAGGCGCCCCGCCGCCGCTTTAAAGAATTGCGCGTAGCTGCCCCAATCACCGCGCAGCTGATTCGCGGTGCCGGTGACGCGATCGCCAATCTGAAATTCGTCGACATCTGCACCGACCGCCACCACGGTTCCCGCGCCGTCGAACCCAAGCACAAACGGAAATCGGTAAGTCATGTAGCGAGCTAGCCAGCCCTCGCGGCATTTCCAATCGGCTGGATTCACATCGGCATAGGCGACGCGCACCAGCACTTCGCCCACGCCCGGTTGCGGTGTCGGCAGTTCGGTGATCTGCAACACGTCGGGGCCGCCGATGCGTTCGATCGCCACCGCGCGCATGCGCTTGGGAACTGCAGTCATCGCGTGTTGTTCCTCAGGTTTGTCAGCAGCCTGTTTTTCGTCAACCGGTCTATTTCGTCAACACATAATCATCAGGATTCGGCGTGCGCATCATTCGCCAGTAATCAACCAGCCGCCACGGATTCGACATGAAGTTACGGTGCTTGCTGTTGAGGTAATAGCTGCTGACTTTCGGATGCGACCACACCATGCCTTTCAATTTTTGGTCGACCTGCTCGTTGTAACGGTCGTGCACATCGGGACGCGGCTCCAGCGCACGCGCGTGTTCGCGGTGCAGCAAACTCAAACAGCCGACGATGTAATTGCTGTGCACTTCGACCAGCATGTTGACGCCGGCACCGTGGTTCGGAGCGCTGTTGGGACCACCGATCACGAAGAAATTCGGGAAGCCCGGCACCGTGAGACCCAGATACGCACGCGGATCTTCGTCGCCCCACACCTCGCGCAACGATACGCCGTTGCGGCCGACCACGTGCAGCGGATGCAGCCATTTACGGGTTTCGAAACCGGTGGCAAGAACGATCACATCGACTGGCACGCGGCCATCGCGCGTCACAATCGCATCCGCTTCGATGCGCTCGATCGCGCTCGTGTTCAGCGTCACGTCATCGCGCTTCAGCAACTTGAACCAGTTGTTGTCTTGGATGATGCGCTTCGCCATCGGCGGAAAATCGGGGATCACTTTCGCGATTAGATCGGGACGATCGCCAAGCTCGCGCTGAATATGATCGAGCAGGATTTGGCGGCGGCGCTCGTTGGGTGCCGATACCGATTCGGTCATCGGCCAGTCCGGATCGACCACCGCTACCGGGTAAAGTCCGTCGGACACCATCCAATAGGTCAGAAAGCGAAACCATTGCGCGTAGTGCGGAATACTTTCCAGCGCCCAGCGCGCGCCGGGCGGGACCTCGGCATTGAGACTCGGGCTCGGCACCACCCAGTGCGGCGAGCGCTGAAAGATCGTCAGATGTTCGGTCTGCTCGACGATTGCCGGGCCGACCTGCATCGCGCTGCAACCGACGCCAATGATCGCGACGCGCTTGCCGCGCACATCGAGCGAGTGATCCCAGCGCGCGGTATGCACCATTGGCCCGGCGAACGTATCGAGACCGGGAATTTTTGGATACGCCGGCCGGTTTAGCGCGCCGACCGCACTGATCACGGCATCGACTTCTCGGATGGTCCCAGCGCCGGTATGGCGATCGCGCAGCGTTATGCGCCATTGCTGTCGCGCTTCGTCCCAAATGAAATCGGTGGCTTCGGTGTTGAACCGCGTGCGTTTGCGTACACCGAATTTATCGGCGCAGTGCTGCAAATAGTTTTCGACTTTTTCGCCGCGCGAAAAAAAATGCGGCCACTCGTTACTCAGTTCAAATGAGTACGAATAGAAATGACTCGGGGTATCGACCGCCACACCCGGGTATGTGTTCTCCCACCAGGTGCCGCCGACTTCTTCATTGCGCTCGATGACCTCGTAATCGTAACCCGCTTCGCCGAGTCGAATGCCGGCGCAGATGCCGGCCATACCGGCGCCAATCACCAATACCTTGAAACCGACCGGCGGTTTCGCGCGCGCGGATAGATCCACTCCCTGCAGACCGGTAAAACCCGATTGCTCCAACACCAGCGGCAAAAACTCATCACCGACCGGCTCGCCCACGCAGATGCTCATCATGCGCTGCATCTGCTGTGGCGTCGGCGGATCAGCCGGGTGTGGGTTGGCGAGGATCACCTCAAGCATGCGCTCGCGAATCTGCTGCTTCAGCTCGTCGGGAATCGACGCGCCGGTGCCCTGCGGATTTTTGGCGCCGCCCATGAATTGGGCTTGAATGAACGGCTCGACCCGATCGAGCCATTCGGTTTCGCCGGTGATATGCACCAGCGACATCAGCAGCACGCGGATATCGGCCTGCTGCAGCGCCGCACGCAATGCTGCCTGATCGCTCGGCGCCGGAATAGTTACTGCATCGTTCATTGCTTCGCCCCTAAAACGCGAGAAAGCGCTCCAGCCTTTTTCTACAAAAACCAGTGCTTCTTTTTCCAAAAAACCAGCGCTAAGAATTTTCAAAAAAATCAGCGCTAAAAAAAACCGGCCACCCATGCCCCTGACAAAACGCTAGGCAGCCGGGACCTCAAGAATCTCGGGCATGATGTCGTAGGTCTTGATCAGCGCGCGGATGAACTGCGCGTCGTTGAGCGGATCGGTCGGGATTGCGAATTCGACGCCCTGGGCGCGCATGTCGCGAATCAGCGTATCGAACACGCGCTCGTGCGTCAGATCATCGGTGTGATCCATCACTTTTTTGCATTCGGCCATATCCATGAACACCTCGGCGCTCCAGTGCACGAGGAAGCGCATATCGTCAGTGTGATAACGCGCGATGATGTCGTCGTCGGTTTTCAGCAGCCAGCGATCGCGATCGCTCGGATCGCTGGCGAGCACCGAGCGGAATTTCACACCGGGCGGATTGCGCTGTTCGATCGGACCGGAGGCATCGCCGCGATGAAACATCAGCTCGTTCTGCACCACCACGCCGCGGTTCCAGAATGGCGCCTTCAGCATTTTCGGCATGCCGAGTGGACCGTCGGGCCAGTAGGTAAAACTGCCGCCGATAGCGCCCTTGTACCACCACACGATCACCTGGCCCATCTTGACGATGTAATCGCCGAACAAGCCGGATTTGACCATCACGTTCTGCAACCACACCGGTGTGTTTTCATGGGTGATGCCGCGGAACGTGGTGGCATCGACATGCGGATTCAGGCCTTCGCCCATCGGCCCGCTCATGTTGAACAGGTAGCGGTCCGGCCGCACGTATTCGGCCTGCCAGTAGTTTTTCACCAGCTCAATCAGCTTGCGGCTATAGAACGTCTCGTACAGTTCGGGGTAATAACACACCGAGCTCGACGCGAAATAGCCGCGAAAATTCGGCCGCGTAATGTCGTCGAGCGTCACGCCCTCCTGCATCTGGCCCGATGTGGTCGCGATCACCTCCTCCATGGTTTTGAAGTGATGCGCCAGAATCGTCGGCCACGGCCCGCGGTGACGCACGATGTCCAGCAACGTGTCGTATTCGCGCTGTGTATAGACATCGTCGACGATAATCGGGTCAGCCACCGGTCGCATCACCTGGTTCAAGCGTTGGCGATAAGCAGTGATATCGGTTTTGGCATTCATGATGGGATCCTCGGTCTCGCGTGTATCAGACGTGCATCAGATCGGAGCGGGCGCATTGCCGAGCTTCAGCAATGCGGGATGCGCATGGGGTGGTATTACCGGTTTGGACAACAGCGTTTTGCCGTCCAGGCTGTGCACCGGAATGTCGTATGCAAGTGGAAAGTGCAGGCTGTAGGCGAGCAGACCAGTGCGCTCGCGGGCCGGCAGATGGCACAACGCCAGCGCAGTCTCAGCGATGTATTCGATCGGCTCGGCTTCGTAGCTGTCGGGGATATAGCGCGATGCGCCCGGCGTGCGGATCGAGGTCGACGGCCCGACAACATTCACCGCGATATTGCTAGCCAGCAATTCGGCCGCCAGCGATTCGCTGAAGCGGTTCAACGCCGCCTTGATGCCCGAGTACGCCGCCATGCCGCCCTGCAGATCCATCCATTGAAACGGTCGCCGCGCCGGCATCGCGGTCACCGAGCCGACGTTGACAATCCAGCCGGCACCGCGCGCTTTCAGGACTGGAATCGCGTCCTGACAGAGCCGGAATGGAATACGGAAATAGTGATCGACGGTGCGCTCGAACGTGTCCATCGACATCGTCTCGACCGGCGCGTAATCCGCGTAGCCGGCGTTGTTAACGAGAATATCGAGCCCGCCGGCCAGTTCGACGGCACGGCCAATCACACGATCGCGCTGTGCCGAATCTTCGAGATCGGCCGCGAATGCGAATGCTTTGCCGCCGGCGGCTTCAATCAGCGCGACCGTTTCCGCCAGCGTACCCGCGGCGACTTTTGCTTGATCAAGACTGCGCGCGGTGACGATTACGGTAGCGCCGGCGGCCGCGAGCCGCTGTGCGATGGCACGACCGATGCCGCGACTGGCGCCGGTAACCAGGGCAATTTTTCCGGTTATGAAAGGGCCGGCAGAGGGTGCTGACATCGGTAATTCTCCTGAAACAAACACTGCGGTTACTTAAGCACCTGCGTCGCGCGCAATGGCGGCATCTGCGGCAGTGCCAGCTCGGCCAGATAGGCCGCGCGTCGTCGCGCCACCTCGGCAGTGATCTCGGGATGCGTCGATACCCAGAACTCACGCGCCGCGAGCCCGGCAAAAATGCGCCGCGCTGCTTCGGCCGGCGCGATTCCGTGTTGCGCCAGGTACGCACGCATCAATTCAAGATGCGCGGCAACGTCGGGATCGGCATCGGCGCGCGCGGTTTCCGGCGCGGCAAACATCTGCGAATTGACCGGCCCCGGCACGATCGCGCTGACGGTAATCCGCGCTTTCTTCAATTGCATTTCGAGCGCCAGGCATTCGGTAAACGACTGCACCGCGTGCTTGCCCATCACATAGGCCGATTGCAGCGGCAACATATTCAAAGCACCGGTCGACGATGTATTCGCAATCCACGCCGGCTGACCTGCCGCGAGCATGCACGGCGCGAAGGCGCGTACGCCGTGTACAACGCCATGCATATTGATGTTCAACGTGCGCTGCCACTGCTGAGCGCTCAATTCCCAGCTGAAACCGACCGCTTCGATGCCGGCGTTATTGATCAGCAGTCGGACATCGCCGAAATGTGCATGCGTACGCGCCGCCAATCGTTCTAACGCCTCGGGCTCTGACACATCGGTAGGCACGGCGAGCACATCGCCGCCACTGGCGAATATCTCGGCAGCAACGCGGTCAAGATTCGCCATTGAAATGTCGGCCAGCACCACGCGCATGCCGATGCCTGCGGCCAGTTTCGCCAGACCTTCGCCGATACCGCTGCCGGCGCCGGTGATTACCGCAACCCCGCCGCGAAACTGCGATTCGATCGGATCGTTTCGATCCTCAGCCATGAGCGGCTACCGGCGTGGTGGCGGTGATGTGCCATTGGCCGCGCAACCAGCGCGCGGCATCGTCAATAGCGAGCTGGGCCTGCGGGACCACCCCGATCCATGCGTAAAAGCCGTGACACATACCGGCGTAGCGATGCTGTTCGACCTTCACACCAGCGCTGCGCAGCGTATGGCCATAAGCTTCCGCGCCATCGCGCGACGGATCGCACTCGGCGGTGCCGATAAAAGCCGGCGGCAGGCCACGATGATTCGATGCGCGTTGCGGCGATACCCGCGGGTCGTGCTGCTCGGTCGCGGGATCAGCCAGGTAACTGTTCCAGCACACAAGCGAGCTGGCGCGCGTCAGAATCGGACCGTCAGCGAATTCCTCCATCGATGGCGTCATGGCAGACGGGTACGACATGCTGCCGTAGATCAACAGCTGTCCGCGCAGAGCCGGACCGTCTTCATCGCGGGCACGCAGCGCGACACCGGCAGCGAGCACCGCACCAGCACTGTCGCCACCTACCGCGATGCGCAGCGGATCGCCACCCAGTTTGAGGGCGTTATTTGCCACCCAGAATGTCGCGGCGTAGCAATCCTCATGCGCCGCCGGAAATTTATGTTCGGGCGCCAGGCGATAATCCACCGATACGACCATGCAACCCACGGCGACACACAGACCTCGGCAGATTGAATCCTGCGTATCGAGATCGCCAACGATCCAGCCACCGCCGTGGAAGTACACCAATAGCGGGAACGGGCCCTGCCCCTGAGGCGTATAAATGCGAATCGGCAGCGCGCCGCCGGGGCCTGGAATAGTGCGATCGACCACAGCGGCCAGCGGCACATTCAACGGACCGCGCGCTGTGGAAACCTTGCGGACATAACTGCGAAATTCGCTAATCAACACATCTTCGGCGGCAATCGGCTGGCGCTTGGCGAGCATCGCAACAATGGCGGGATCCAACGGCATTTCTCTTTCCTCCAGACGCGCGTCGAACAGCAAACCGCCGCGCGCGTCGAATGACCTCGGTTTATTGTTATTGGCGAGCGATGAGAAGCGCTCATGCCATGTAGGCAGATTGCCGTCGGCGCGGCGTAAAAACATCCACCGCCGCGCCTAGGCTGTTTCGCCTAGATGGAAGAGTTAATGCTTGGATTCGAACTCGTCGACCGACCGCAACAACATGCGCACCAGCCCGCTCTGCCGCGTGGCGCCTGTTTTTGCGTAAATAGCGCGCAGATGCGCACGGCCGGTGTGCTTGCTGATATCGAGCAGATCGCTGGCTTCGTCCAGATTGAAACCACGCCCCATTAACGCAGCGAGTTCAGCCTCGGCGCGGGTGAAGCCATACAGTTGACGCAGCATTTCCGGCGGCGGCGCGATGTCGCGATCCGGATCGATGATGATCACCAGTGCAGTGCCGCGCAGCGGTGCATCGAATTTTGCGGAAGGTGGGACGGGCCTGATTTGCAGACCGAGATGACTGCCGCCACCGCGGGTGCAATGCAGAAACCGCGTTTCCGGCAGGACCGGCTGCATCACATCGGAATCGGTGATGTAGGCGGCTGCTTGCGCCAGCGCATTGGTCTGACTCGGACTGCCGGCGATCTTCAAAATGCCGCGATCGTTGCGCAGTGCATCGCCCTCAGCAAATAGCTCATTGGCTAGCGGACTTGCGTGCAAGATGCGGCAATCGCGGTCGATCACGACCGTCGCCACCGCCAACCGGGTGAGCACACCTTCGAATAATTCGAGTTCGGTTTCGGCATTGGCCAAGCGGATAAACAAGCCCATCACGCGCTCGACGTGGGCGAGCAACGGCGTTAACCGCGCTTTTTCGTCAACATTGAAATCGTCGCGACCGGCAAACCGACTGACGCGCAGCCGGATGCGAATGCCGCCGGGTTCGATGACATCTGCGCCGAGCACATGCAACATGCCGTGCGGACGCATGAACTCTTCCATGAAAGTCGAGCGTTCGAACGCTTCCTGGCCGAGATGCTCGCAGAGCGTAACAACCTCGCCGGCCGGTAAATCCTTGAACGGGTCCTGCGCAAATAAATTGCGGTAATGATTGATGCGCTCCGATTTGCCGTCAGCCGAAAAGATCACGCCGGGCCAGTCGCGCCGCTGGCGCTCAAGCAACATCGTGGCGCGATCGGCACTCAGCCATTCGCGCAACGCATCGAGAAAACGGGTAAACGGCTGCGCCTCGGTAGCACCTTCGTAAAGCAAACCAATTAGCTGTTCGTAGTGAGGATCACAGAAGGTCTTCAACATCGGTACAACTCCGCGCGCATTTATTTTTATCTGAGGTTGGATGCGATTTATTTACACGCAACATCACCATCATTCAAGCGCGGCGTCGTTAACAATAATTAAGCAAGTCGTTAGCCGTATTAATTACAGAAGGGAATGACACGGAATTTTAGCGGTTAAATCAGATGATATTTAGTGCTCAGGCTGCTCGGCCGCGCGTACAAATTCGAACCGCGCCATGAATTTGCCGTCGCGCTCTATTTGTTCGGTGAACATCGTCAACGGTCGTACCCACAAACCAAACTCGCCATACAGCGCGCGATAAACCACCATGTCCTCGCCGGTTTCGGAATGGCGGGCGACGGCAATCACCTCGTAGCGATTGCCTTTGTAATGCTGATAAATGCCTGGGCGCAGCTCACTCATCACACAAGCTCATCAACGCACGCCAAACTGACGCAACATCGACTGCAGATTGCCGACCAGATAATGCAGCCGCTCACTCGCAGCGGCGGTTTGATCGGCGCTATTCAGCGTTTCATTGGCGACATTAGCGATGCCGACCAGATTGCGGTTGATCTCTTCAGTCACCGCCGTTTGCTGCTCGGACGCGGTGGCTACCTGCGCATTCATACCGGTAATGCGATCGATTGCCGCGCTGATTTCCTGAAACGAGCTGCCGACCTTGCGCGACAGCTCGACGCTGGCGGCGGCGCGGTTTTGTCCGGCGAGCATGACTTCGACTGCCGCTACCGACGAGCTCTGGATGCTCTTGATCATCTGCTGAATTTCATCGGTCGATTTTTGCGTGTGGCTGGCGAGATTGCGCACCTCGTCCGCCACCACCGCGAACCCGCGACCCTGATCGCCGGCACGCGCCGCTTCGATCGCCGCGTTCAGCGCCAGCAGGTTGGTTTCGCTGGCGATATTGCTGATCACATCGACTACCGAGCCGATGCTCTGACTTTCCGACTGCAGCCGTTCGATCACGCGCGTCGCATTTTCGACCGCCGCGCTCAACGCTTCGATATCGGCGATCGCGCTCTTGACCAGCTGCGCACCGGCTTCGGTTTGGCCGAGCACGTCCTGCGACGCGCGTGCGGTTTCCTCGGCATTGCGCGCCACTTCGTGCACGGTCGCCGCCATTTCATTCATCGCGGTCGCCACCTGATCGACTTCGAGCTGCTGGCGGCGTACCCCGTCAGTGGTCTGCTGCACGATCGAGCCCGCCTCTTCGGCGACTTCGCTAACGGCATGGGTCGCATGCGATACGCGGCCGAGAATGGTGCGGCTCAGCGCGGTCAGTGCATGCAACGCGGCCTGCAGTTGGCCGATTTCATCGTAACGGCCGCTATAGACGTAGCGCGCCAACGGGTCGTCGAACTGGACGCGGCTCTTATTCGCCAACGTCAGCACCGGTTGCACCAGCAAGCGGCTCAATAGGCAGGCGATGAATGCCGTCGCGCCGGCCACCCACCAGTCGCCACCGAGCAGCGCGGCAATGACTGCCGGCGCGGCGATCAGCGCGCCGACCAGCCACGCCTTTATCGCGAATGACACGTTATGCAGCTGCAATTTTGCCAACAGCTGCGAACGACCCTGATTGAGTTGGGTATAGAGCGCTTCCGCGCGGCGAATCACTTCGCGCTCAGGCGCGACCCGTACCGATTGATAACCGACGACGCGATCGCCATCGAACACGGGCGTGACATGCGCATCGACAAAGTAATGGTCGCCGTTCTTGCAGCGATTTTTCACCAGGCCCATCCACGCCTTGCCTTGCTTCAATGCCGCCCACAGCTGGGCGAATGCGGCCGGGGGCATATCCGGGTGGCGCACGAGGTTATGCGCATGGCCGACCAACTCTTCCCGACTGAACCCCGACACCCGCACAAAGGCGTCGTTGACATCGGTGATGACGCCCTTCAAATCGGTGGTGGACATCAATTGATCGCTGCCCAACGTATGCTCGCGCTGGGTAACCGGTTGATTGTTTTTCATGGGAGCCCCGACAGCAGCGCCACATGGCGCCAACGGATTGAGAAAATGTGCCGGTAACTATAGTCGCTTTCGCCGCATCCGCCGGATCAATGGACGCTGCTCGATACGATCAGCGCGCCGGCTCGATGGCCAGATGCTGCAGCATCTCGTCCAGCATCATCAGCGACAGCCCCCAGATACGCCGCCCCTGCCAGAAGTAACACGGCAGGCGCAGCTGCCGCCATTGCATCTGCTCGCGGTTGGCCTCATCGACCAGAAAGCTCAACGGCACCCAGACCACCGCCGCGACCTCATGGTTCAGCCTTAGCGGGGGCAGGTTTTTCAGCGCAAACACGTACGGCACGATCGCCAATGGCTTATAGGGACGATGCCCCGACGAAGCGACATCCGACAGCTTGGCGACCAGCCTGGCGCACGCGGCCAGATCGAGGCCGATTTCCTCCTGCGTTTCGCGCAGCGCGGCAGCGAAACTATTACGATCGCCCGGATCGACCATGCCGCCGGGAAACGCCATCTGTCCCGACCATGGATCGCCGTTGCGATGCGCGCGCTCAATCATCAACACTTCGAGCCCGACCGGACTATCGCGCAATACGAGCGCCACTGCCGCACGTCGCGCCCAGCGCCGCCACCATTTGCGACGCGAACGCAACTGCTGCAAACGTTCGATGGCAACCGGCAACGAATGAATCATTAAACAACTTCCGAAAAATTATCGACAAAACATCGCGCATCAAATCCAGGCAAAATAACGCGTCATCGCGAGGTTATCGAATTCATGCCGCAAACACTAATCGCCGTCGACGGCATCCATTTCAGCTATCACCTCGAGCCGACGCTGGAAATCAGCCACTGGCGCTGGCAGCGCCACCAGCATTGGGCTGTGGTCGGCGGCAACGGTGCCGGTAAGACCACACTCGCGCGGTTGCTGCGCGATGAAATTCGCGCGCAGCGCGGCGATGTGCGCATTGCCGACAATATCGATCGCGAACACGATATTTTGTACGTGTCGTTCGCATTGCAGCGCGAACTGATCGAACACGACAATCGCTACGACGACAGTGAGCAACGCGCCGATGCGTTCGATGTCGGCACTACCGTCAAGCAAGCCATTTTGCAGGGCCAGCCGGAAAACGAATTCTTCAGCCATATCGTCGCGAGTTTCGGTCTCGATGCGATTCTGCATCGCGGCATGCGGTTTATCTCAACCGGCGAAGGTCGCAAAACATTGCTCGCGCGGGCGCTATTCGCGGCACCGAAAATTCTGATTCTCGACAATCCGCTCGAAGGGCTCGATCGCACTATGCAGCGCGAATTGGCCGCGCTGATCGAAAAATTACTCGCGGGTGATACGCCGCTGTTATTGCTGCTGCCATCGGGCTCACCACTGCCGCAGGGCATTACCCATGTGCTTGAACTTGATCATGGCCGTGTCGCATCGTGCGGGACCCGTGCACACTTCGAAGCAGCGCAGCACGCATCGACAGCAACGATTACCATGCATGAATTACCGCCGCCGCTGCACCGCGCCTCACCGATTCCGTTAGATGTGATCCCGATCGAAATGCGGGGCGTGAATGTGTCCTATCGCGACGAACCGATTTTGCGCGACGTGCATTGGCAATTACCGCGCGATCGTCATTGCTGCATCAGTGGCCCGAACGGTTCTGGCAAATCGACACTGCTCAGTTTAATCAGCGGCGACAATCACAAAGCCTACGGACAGCCGCTGTGGTTATTCGGCCGCAAACGCGGCAGCGGCGAAAGTGTGTGGGAATTAAAAGCGAATTGCGGCATCGTCAACACGCCGCTGCATTTGAACAATATCAGCCGGCAGCGTGTGCTTGAGGTGGTCGCATCCGGTTTATATGACACGATCGGCCTGTATCAAAATTGCGACGGTCGCGAAAAAGAATTAACGCTCGCATGGATTCATGCGGTGGGATTGGACGAACTCGCGCAGCATCGCTTCGATCAATTGTCATTTGGAGAACAACGGCTCGCATTGCTCGCCCGCGCGATGGTGAAATCACCACCGCTATTAATTCTCGACGAACCGTGCATCGGTCTCGACAGTATCCACAAACAACAATTTCTCGCACTGGTCGACCACATTGCTACGCAAGGTCATACGCAGATTTTATTTGTGAGCCATATCGTCGAAGAATTGCCGGCGTGCATTAATCAATGGCTGCAATTAGTACCGCATGCAGAGGGCGGTCATACTGCACTAGTACAAAATGAGCCACCGCTATTTTCCAATGAATCGCGGCTTAATGAAAAAGCACCGCAGGATCACCCATAAATAAATCCCAGCGCGCGTCGCGACGCACAATACGCCAACCCTGGGCGCGACGCTGCCAGCGATCGGTATATTCGCCATTCGTATCGAAAAATAAATGCGCTTTATCGCCGATACCCTGATGACGTGCCTGCACGTAACTGCGAGTCACAGCTTCGTCTTCGTTCAGTTCAAGCTGAACGCTACCGAGTAAATGCTGCGTTGCGCCGCAGTGATCAAGAAATTTGGTGAATTGCTCGTGTAGCGCCGCAATCCCCTGCTGTTCCTGACCATCACCGTAATTGAACGCGATATCGTCGGCAAATACTTCGCCGACGCGTGTCCATTGTTTGCGATCGAGAATACGAGCGAACTCACCCAGAGTATTTAAAATAATGCGTTGGTCATTGAATAATTTTTCTGACATTGTCTGAAACCTCCACAGAGAAATTAGTGTTCGCTTCCAATAACTGCACTGGACCGATCATACCGGAAGGCAACAACGGCGCTTTCGCCGAGTAAGTGGGTTTTACCGTCCAGCCGATTTTGGTGGCGCCGGGTTGTGCGTCGCCGATCAGCCGATTTACCCAGCGATTCGCGATCGTGATGCGAATGTCGTTATTGCCAGATTTGAGTGCGTCGGTGATGTCGGCGCGATACGGCGGCTTCCACACGGTACGAATCGTTTTCCCATTTACCGCGATTTCGGCAATGTCGCCTACCTCGCCGAGATCGAGCATTACGCGATTGCTCTTGGCAACTTTCGGTACGCGAACCGTTTTGACGTAAACCGCGCTGCCGGAGAAATAGCGAATACCGCTGTCGGCGTTATCGGTCCACGAGCCGGCCGCTAATTTCACGTCACCCGGAGGAGCACCGCGTTGCGGCTGGAAGCGTACGCTCCAATCGCCATCGAGCTGCGCCAACGGGCGCGTCGCCAATGGAGCGACGTTGCGCGATGACGCACTGCTCGCCTGCCGAAATACGATCAATGCCGATCCACTGCCATCGAGCGCCAGCGGCACAATCGTGCGGCCATTCTCCACCCGATATGACAGCGGCGCGCTGTTGCCCGTGTCGGCATCCCACAGCTCCGGAATGCGACCATCAATGCGCAGCGCCACCTCCGCAGAAAACGGCGTCGCTTTGGGATTGCTGATAAACCAGAGCTCACCGTCATCGAGATAACGGTGCTGGAATTGCAGCGGCGACGCGTTGCTGCCCAACACTTCCTGATCAGGTTGTACACCCAACGAAGCCAGCGCCATTTCGACGGCGGTACCCGCAATCACTTTGCCTTTGCCCAGCGCGGTTTCACTACCGCCCGACCACAGCTCATTGGCCAGTTTACGAAACGCGGCGGGATCGTCAGCCAGGCTGGGAGAGCCGACCGGTTTATTGCCGACAACAATGGCGCCCGCGCTCACCAGCTCGCGAATTTTGCGCAGCACCGGCAATGTCATCTGTTGCGAACTGCCGCCAAGTTGCAGCACGCGATACTGCATGCCCGATGGCGTCACCAGCTTGCCGTCACGCACCGACATCAGCGACAACAGCGCATCGGCATTGACATAGTCGTAACCGTAATGAACCGGCGCGTCATTCAGTTTTCCGTCTGCAGCCAGCGTCACTAGCGGCGCTTCTTCGCCGTAGAAATACGCGACATCGGCGGCAAATCGGCCCTGCGCCAGCAGCCATTGCGTGCGCGCGAGGTAATCGACCCAGGGCCGAGCCAGCGCGGCCCAGCTGTCATGACGATTGAAGTTCTGGCCAAAAATCCACAGTGCCAGCCCCGGCGCCTTGTCGACGAATGGCTGGTGCACCGAACTGTGAATCGACAGGTGGTTCACACCAAGGGCGAACTCGGTATCGACAACATGTTTCAACTGCCGTGGGCTGTAGGCCCAGTACTGAAACATCGACGACATCGATTCGGCACCGATGTATTGGTGGCCATATAAATGGGCAGCGGACGCGGCACCCTTGATGTCGGCGACAAAATGCGGCGCAGGACCTTTCTCCGGCTTAAATGTCCACATCGCGCCCATCGGTACATCGGCGTAAGCGCGCATCGCGATATCGTCGCCGAGAATCGGCCGATTGGGCGCCTCCAGCGCTTCGCCATAAACGGTCATGCCGCGCGCCTGGGCGGCGCGCGCGACTTCGCCGTAATGGGCACTCGCGAGTAAATCCATTAGCGTGCGGCGAAAGTCGTACAGAAACGCATCGCTGACCGCCGCGCTATCGACCACGCGCCCGGTCAGCACGGGTAAAAACGGCAGTGGGTCATACCCGCGCAATGTTTTGAATTGCTGAACGATATCGTCGGTCCAGTTCGAGAAGCCGGCTTCGATACTGTCGCTCACCGTCGCCCGCACACCGGGCCCGGCGGCCTGCGCAATTTGATCGAGATAGGTGTTCATGTAGGCACGCACGCGCAGCGCGCTAAGCTTATCGACTTCGAGGCCGGTGGCTTCAACCGAGGCGGGTCCATTCGTGTGCCCGGTGAGTGAATAACCGAAACGCACAATGCGCCAGCGGCCCTTCGGCGGCGTCCAGTCGAGCGTGCCGTCGGCCACCATTTTGCCGGTTAGATCGATCACATCTGCTTTGTGTATTACGGTATTCGCGTCCGCTGCGGGGGTCGGCACCGCGAAGTAATCGGGCACCGATGCGAAACCCGCTTTTTCTTCGAAGCGTTGCACGCGGGCTGCGGCGCTCAGCGCCATTTCCGAAACAGTCAGTGTCTTGGCCGACAGCAGCGAAGGCAGCCCCGGCTGCAACAATGCGCCAGGCGCCAGATCCAGCCCGGCTGTCGGATTACCACTCGACGCCGCCGGCTGCAGCACCACACGAAAAATGCGGCCCGTGACCGGCGCAAAACTACTTGTATTTTGGATGAACGCACCGACCGTCACATCCGCCACTTTGTTGAAGTTGATGCCATCGGCGCTGACTTCCAGCCGCGCAGGAATCGCCGTAGAAACAGCGATCTGCGGCTTCTTGGGTTCAAGTACCGCGGTCAGCGAGCGCAGTGTCACCGACTTTGCATATTCGTATTGAATCCAGGTTGGCTTCGTTTTGGTCGGTCGTTCGATTTCGATCGCGTTTTCGAGCTTGCCGTCGAACAGCGGCGGCGCATCGACACGCCGTTCGCCGTGGTGACCTTTGGCAAAGCTAACGGTTGTTCGGCAGCTGGAATTCGATAAGCAATGACGTGGGCGTCGGCATAGAAATGCGGAATTTTTAACGCGATCGATTGACCCGTGAGGGTTTTGTCGTCGGCCTCGATAGTCGCGAACGGGCCGCTCACGTCGGAAGGTTGCGGCAGCACGCCGGTAAATTTTCGGCCGCCCGTGACCTCGGTTTCGGTCCAGACGAACTTCTTCATACCGTCTTGCGGCTGCACGAATGGCGCGCCGGTTTCGCTCCAGCCGGCGGAAGTCGGCACCGCGACCTCCATGCCCTGTACCGCAGCCTGGCTTACCGCGCTGCGCATCGCGCTTTGCCATGCCGGCGACATATAGGGCACCGGCGGCATGACATCGTCATTGTTCGGCATGGCGCCATTGAAAATCTGGACGCCGCCGATGCCGGCGCGCTGCATCCATTCGAGATCGAGCTTGATGCCCGGTTCGGCAATGGCGCCGTTGAGCCAATGCCACCAGACACGCGGGCGCGCCTCCAATGGCGGCTCGGCAAAACCAGTCGCCAACGAGTCGGTTGGCGGTGCCGTCTTTGCATCGCCGTTCGCGACACCGCTAATCGCCAGACCAATGACGCCGCAAACGCCCATCAAGCGCGCAAACCGCATATTTAACTCCTTCCCAATCGCTAGGCGTACTGAGCAATACCGGCCGGCTTAGGGTGCGGCGGGTGCCTTTGGCAACGCAAACACCACCAGACTGTTGCGACCTTCCGGGATCATGCCCTTCGGCAGCAGCGCCGCTATTTGGGGATCGTACGATGCAGCAGGAACCGCAATGTACTGGCGGCCATTGATGGCGTATACCGCCGGCACGCCACCGCCGATCGACGGCAAATCCGCGGTGAAAATCACGTCGCCACTATCCATATCCCAGACTCGGAACTTGCGATCCTGATTGCCCGCGACAATCATTCCACCCGCGGTGGCGGCGATGGTGCCGCGCGGAAATATCGAACCGGCGCCTTTAAAGCCCGGCGTCTCGCCATACGGTTTTTGCCACAACAAGGCGCCCGTATTCATGTCATACGCGGTGATCTGCGACCACGGTCCCTGGTTGGCGGGCAATCCCATGCGGCTGAACAGAAAGTTGTAGCCGCTTTTGTATTTGATCGGGCTGGTCGGTGCGGCCGTCGTGGTGGGGGTACGGTCTTTATTATCGAGCGCCATCAGATCCGTCGCGGCATAGCCCAACTCGCGCAATAACGCATCGCGTTCCGCCGGCTTTAAGTCGAAGCCGGGCATAGGACCGCGCCCGCGCGCAACAGTATCGGCCACCGCCTGCGCGCTCAAACGCTGCGCAACCCCAAGCAACGGCGGAATCATCGGCGGCTGGCCCTTGCGCTCGACGCCGTGGCAGCTCGCACACCGCACGGCGTAAACGCCAGGCTCCGCCTCGTCGTGAGCACCGAAAGAAACAGACGATTTGCGATTGGCCGTTTCAGCCGGTTCTAAGCGAGTAATCGAGGGGACTTCGATCGAAACGATAAACAGCCGCCCGCTCGCCGGATCGACCGCGCCATTGCCCCAGCTCGTGCCGCCGGCATCGCCCGGCATTTGCAAGGTGCCGCGCAAACTCGGCGGCGTATAGATGCCTTCGTTGCGCACCCCCGCCAGCATGTCGCGCATTTTTTCGCGCTCGTCTTTGCCCAGATACGGCGCGAGATCGTCGCCGCTGAAGGTCTGATGGGAAAATGGCGCCGGCAGCACGGGAAACGGCTGCGTCGACGATGCTCGTTCTCCGGGGATATCGGATTGCGGAACCGGGCGCTCCTCGATCGGGAACACCGGTTTTCCAGTTTTCCGTTCGAAGGTAAACACATGCCCGGTTTTGGTCGCTTGCGCGACCGCTTCGATTTTTCTGCCATTGCGCGTTAACGTCAGCAGCTTTGGCGCCTGCGGCAAATCGTAATCCCACAAGTCGTGATGCACTGTTTGAAAATGCCATAACCGCTTGCCGGTGCGCACATCGAGCGCCACGAGCGAGTTGGCGTATAAATTATTGCCGGCGCGATTCACGCCATAGAAGTTGTACTTCGCTGATGCGAGCGGCACAAATAAAATGCCGCTCCGCACGTCGAGCGTCATTTCACTCCAGTTGTTCGCGCCGCCGACATCCTTCCACGCATCGGCGGGCCAATCGTTCGCATTGTCTTCGCCGGGCTGCGGGATAGTATGAAACAACCAGACCAGCTTGCCGGTATGCGCATCGAATGCGCGAATATTACCGGGCGGTCCGTTCCATTCATCGCCGCCCGAAGAGCCGACGATTAACAGATTCTCAAACACGCGCGGCGGCGAACGGCTTTGAATACGTTTGATCGTCGCGGGATCGCGATCCATGTGTTGCTTCAGATCGATCGAACCGTTCTCGCCGAATGCCGTAACCGGCTCGCCGATAGCGGCATCGAGCGCATGTAATCGATCGTCGAGCGCATAGAAAATACGGCCATCGCGTTGATCGCTGCTGCTATCGCCGCTCTGCCAATACGCAAGCCCGCGCATGTCCAACCCTGGCGCGGGGCGCTTCCATTTCACCTGTCCGGTAGCCGCATCGAGCGCCACCACACCCCAGCGCGACGGTGCGTATAACGTGTGGCCGATGACGATGGGATTTCCTAAAGATTGTGCGTTGTCGTCGAAGGCGTAACTCCACGCTACCTGCAATGTTTTTACATTGCTGCGATCGATTTGATTCAGCGCGGAATATTGCGACGAATCCGCAGCACCCAAATAATCCGACCACTGCGAATGATCGACCGCGTGCGAAGAAAAAAAAGCGGCGGGCGAATTTGTGCAAGCCACCAACACCAGCAGTGCACACAGGCCGCCAGTCAACGTTCTGTACATCATAAAAACACCACGGCTTTATCGGACGAACTACCAGCGCGTTCTTTTCGTTCTGCCAACACACCTTTAGCTCTTTTCTACCAACGCACTTTTTCGGCTTCTGCTATTGCCGCCGTTGCGTCTTCCGGCAATAACACGCCTCGACGCACTGCTGCATCGGTTGCTTTGCGGAATTTCGTCAGATAATCGGCTGGCGATTGGTAGAGCTTGCTGAGTTGCTCAGCAGTAAATGGATATGTGCGGCCGGAGCCGCCCGGGCATTCACCGCGCCAGTCGTAACGCGCGATGGGGACATCGACCCACGGCGTGCGGATACCGCCGACCGAATTACCGTATTCATCGAACGGCGTGACGGCGTCGTTACCTTCCCCGATCACCTCTAATTGGGGAAAGATCGGTGCCGGCTTGCCGCTTTTTATCCAATGGTCCAACGCCACGATGGCAGCGCTCGAAAGGTAATTAACGGGAAAGGTATTGGCGTAGTCGACCGGACAGAAGCCGCCCTCTTGCCCCAGATCACGTTTATTGGCTTGCGAGACACGCGCACCATAAGGACCTGTGGTATGCGAGCTACCAGCAGGCTCCCAGAAGCGAATGTTCGCCCCTTCTTTTTGTTGACCTGATAGTGCCGCCGTTGTCGTATTGAACACCATGACCGGTACATCGACATCGGTGCGCAAAGGCTGCGTCGTCGGCGTCTCGACACCGGCGGCGAGCTGCAATTTATGCGGAGTTAAATCCTGCAAATAAAAACCGTCGAATGCATGCGTCTGCGGCTGCACTCCATTCGCGTAAATCGCAAGCCGATGCCCGGCTATCGTGTTACCGACAGCGATAATTTTACGGACCTTGAGACCTTCCAACGGATCGACGGTACCAGACACGCGCTTCGGTCCGACCACGCTCGCAACCTGCGTGAGAATATCGTAGGACAAGTCACTGGTCGGCACCGACAGCGTGCCATAGCGCTGTGGATCCCAACGCGCCAGCGTCATCCCCATCGTGAATTTAATAGTGCCGTAGGTCATCTCCTGCATCGGTTTCGGATCGTCGATACCCTCGTGATGCAGCGATACCCCTACCCAACCGAATCCTTCGCGCAATAGCGCTTCGGCATTCCAGCGGAAATTGGTATCGCGTTCGCTGCCAAAATATTCCTGCATGAACTCAACGATCACGGTGCCGTTAAATTTTTGTGGTGAGGGCCGACGCACCAAGATGCGCGTTTTATAGGGCATTTGATCGGCGGCAACGATGTGCCAGCGGCCATCGGCGCTTAACGCGGCGCCCGCCGCAGGTTTAAAAGTATGTGCGGTGCCGGAAATAAAATATTCGGCCTCGGTGTAACCATAGGGTTTTAAATCGACAATCGACGCCGAATAGGGGAATCCTTTGATGCCCCCGGTGATGGGACCTTCAATGCTCGCAGTACTACGAGCCTGATCGGAAATAGCGTTGCCTGATGAACTCATCGCAATAGCGAACAGGAAAAGGGCTTTACCGAAAATCTTGCGCATGCTCATCGTGATTTCACTCCAACACTGCACGTATATCCCGCAGATAAAAAAAGGCCCTAATACGATAGGGCCTTCAAGCACAACGTAGGGTTACCAACTATCGAGACTAACTATTTGCGAACCCCCCTCGACAAACAAGATTCGCAATACCACTTCGTTTACAGCGAGAAGTTGTATTTACCGGTTATCCCAATCTGACGCTCAGGAATGAGCTGCACTTGGCTGTAGCCGGAACGGATATCGGAGAAATCTGCTGTGGGATTAAAAGGACCCCCAAGGAAATTGAATGGGGTGAAGCCGCGGGTTTCTTCCGAGTAATACGCCAGCACCGCTTGTTTATCGAACAGATTTTTAGCCCAGATCGATACATCCCAAGCTTTTTTCGGATCGCGCACACCAACGAACAGATTGAAAACTCCATAGCTGCTTGTGTCGTTCACACTATTGGCGACTGAGTCATCCGCACGACCACTGCTAAAGGTGTACAGGCCGCGGACGTAGCTATCGACAGCACCAAAATGCATGGTGTATTCCGATGTCGCGTTGGCGTTCCAGTTAGGCTCGCCCGCGACCCGTCCATGTGCTGGGCATGTGTTAATAGCAGGGGCGGGACCGCTGGGGGTCACAACCACACCATTTGCATCGCGGACATTGCAATACGCTTCGCCACCGGTGAACTTGGAGTCGTTGTACGAAATGCCAGCACCCGCCGTCCAATCGTCGGTTAACAGCGCATCAAGTTGCAGCTCAACCCCTTGCACCTTCGCATCGGCGTTGTAATTGAGCTGGTCATTCGCGACCCCACCAAAGCTCGATGTGGAGCGGATGAAATCGTACGTGCGAGCCAAATAATCCGTGTATTTTTGAACGTAAACATCGGCGTTCAGCTGAACACGACCGTCTGCAAATCGTGTCTTGACGCCAATTTCAAGCGAATCCGAATATTCGGGTTTGTATTTTTGAAATTCCGGATCGGTAGTTGGCGCAATCGTAAACCCGCCCGGACGGTACGAACGGCCAAGAGTGAGGTAAGTGAGAACGTCGTCGGTCAACTGATAGGAAACGCTGCCGGACCCAGTCCATGCGTGTCCATTCGAAACGCGGTCAACAAGATTGAGAGGTCCCAACCCGATCGATGGTATTGCCAGCGATAGGAACTGTGTTCGGCGAAGGGTTTGATAACGCGCTCCTACTTGAACGTTGAGCTTATCGGTAAATTGGAAGCTCTGATTGGTGAAGCCGGCATAACCTTCGTTGGTTTGATCGATGAAAATATTTTGTGGGGTCACGCCGAAGAATGAGGGGCGATCCAGACCCGCATAAATGCCCACCAGCCCGCCATTAACAACGGGCACATGCGATGTGATTTTTGAGCCATACAAACCGTAGGTCCAGTTGTAGAAGTCATTGTCATTCGACGCGAGACGCAGTTCCTGAGTGAACTGGTATAGGTTGATGTTTGTTCCGGAGAACTGATTGGTGCCGGCAGGTAATGCGTAACCGACATCTTGGTCGCTGGGATATCCGTTGGTATATGTATCTTGGTAACCAGTGACGGAGGTGAACGTTGCCGGCCCCAAATCCCAATCCAGATGTAACACGGTCGCCTGACGTCGGTCTGTGTTAGCGACAGGGCCGGGGTTTACCGCCTTGCGATCGAAGGTGCCGTAGCAGGCGGTCTGCGTGTTATAGGCGCCAATACCGCAGCCACGCACCGAGAACGCCGGACCACTGCTATTGACATCCATATATTGGTAGGTGAGCGCACCTTCAAACCCGTCGAATGGACGAAAACCCAATGTCACACGGCCGCTTTTGCTGAGCTGCGCTGTGGTTTTGCCGGTGATGACATCCTTGATATCGTCATTTTGATTATGGTCGTAGAGGCCAGCGATACGCAGTGCCAGCTTATCTTCGATAATCGGCAGGCTTAAGCCGAACTGTGTATTCGACAGATTGCGTTCTCCGAGCGTTTGCTCAACGGTGCCTTCGATTTCACTGAAACTCGGCCCTTTGGTGTTGATCGTTATCGCCCCGGCTGGAGCGGTGATGCCACGCAAAGTGCCCTGCGGACCGCGCAGGACTTCGACCTGCGCGATGTCATACATCGCCTTGTAAGCCGAATCGATGTTGTAATCGATCTCGTTCCAGTAAACAGCAACGCCGGGGCCATAGCCCGCCACGGTGAGGACGTTAACGCCGCGCATTGCGACGGTAGCTCCACCGGTATTGGTTCCCTGCAAAGTGACACCGGGAGCAACCGACGCGATATCTTTGAAGTCCAACAAATTGTATTTTTTTAGCGTTTCTTCAGTAACCGCATTAACCGTCATCGGGACGGTCTGCAACGTTTCATCTTTTTTCTGCGCGGTGACAATCACCTCTTCCAGCGCTTTTTCGGCGTATGTGGGCATTGCTGCGACCGCGATGGCCGCGGCTATCGCGCGAACCATTATCTTTTCTCCGCCGGCGAAGGAATAGAAAAACGGTGGACGGGTATTCTTCATCGAGGATCTCCAGGTTATTGTTATATGCCAGCCGCAAGTTATTGTTAGAAACACACTGGCTGGCCATTGAGCTGTTGAAGCGATAGGCATGGTATCGTTGTGGCGACGGGGTATCTCATCAAGACCTACGAGATTGCCGTCATTACTACGATTTCTTCGCCGCTTTTTTTAGTAACACCGAGATGCGTCAGCGATCGTTCTGGGGATAAAATAATGTCAATAGACGTCCACCAACCGCTCCAAACTGTGCTCAATGCAGAGATGTCGCTGCCGGGCGCCTCGGTTTATCTGCATACGATCGAAATCTACGGAATGCCCTACGAAGTCGTTGCCAACCGACCATATACCGAACTCACGTACGTGGAGCCAATAACTCATAACACTCCCGAGGCGACAGCCTATTTCGATATTAGCGATCGACACATCAAGCCATCGAAACTGGGGCGGGTGGTGTTGCGTCCGGGGGAGCTGAAAATGAAAGCGTTCGGCAGCGGAACTGGCAGCTCGCGCATTCTCATGTGCTCGTTTGAGGATGATTATTTCAGTCGCGTGACCGGCTTACGCCAATGGAACGAACGCATGCTGACACGGTGCGGCAATCTGCAATCAACAGCAATCGCGGCAATCATGCGGCGCATGCTGGTCGAGATGAAATCTGCTCAGTTTGGTGGGCAACTCGCACTAGAAAGCCTGACCAACCTTGCTCTCATAGAAATCGGTCGTTTATTTTTATCGGAAAAATCGTCGCTACCCTCGCGTCGCCGCCTGGCACCGTGGCAAATTCGAAAAATCGAAGAATCTCTGCGGGAAGTCGTTAATCACTGGCCATCGTTAAATGAACTCGCCGCGCTATGCGGCATCAGCGCTAAGCATTTGTCGCGAACATTTTCCGAAAGCACCGGCATGCCCTTGAGTAAATATTCTGAACAAATTCGAATGGAGCGCGCACAGCGTTTACTATCGGAACCTCATCTTGCGGTAAAAGATGTTGCTGCGATTTTGGGTTTCTCGAACGCCAATTATTTCTCGGCGGCTTTTCATCACGCCACCGGCGAAACGGCTCGGGAATTTATTAACCGGCAGTAATGGGTGTCGCCGCGCAGATCGCGAAGAGCGATGTCTATTTTTTAAAAAAACAATTCAAAACAAATGCTGAAACCACTGGATGACGCCGTTGCTGGAATCGCAGGTGCCATCGACAGTGGTTGGCTCGGTACCTTCGAGGAACGGGATATAGCGCGCGCCTGCGCAATTTTCGCCGGTCACTAAACCCGTCTGTTCGTTGACCCACACATAATTCACGCCGGCCGGTGCATCGAAACTCATCGGTACGTGACTCGTTTCCGCCATGAAGGCGAGCCAGGCTTTTAATGCGCCAGTGGCACCACTCAAACCGGTCGATTTGTTGTCGTCGCGACCCATCCATACCACCGCGAGATAATCGCCGGAAAAACCCGCAAACCAGGAATCGCGCAAATCATCGGTGGTTCCGGTTTTGCCGGCGACACGGAAATTCGGCAATACATTTTTCGCAGCGCGCGCAGTGCCTTCCTGCATCACTTCCTGCATCGCATATTGCAATACGTGAATCGCGGCCGGCGATACCGCCTGTACCGGCTTTTGCGGATAACGCGCGAGCGCGATGCCTTCGTTATCGGTGATCGTGCGAATGCTACGCAAACCAGCACTGACGCCCTGCGCGGCTATCGTTTGATACATCACAGCGACTTCGAGCGGCGATAATTCGCCGGCGCCAAGAAACACCGATGGCACCACCGGCAATTCGCGTTCGATACCGAGGCGCTGAATCGTTGCGAGCACTTTCGGCACGCCGAGGTCGATACCCAAATGCGCGGTCGCCGCGTTGTACGATTCCGCCAATGCAAAATGCAGCGGTACTTCGCCGTGAAATTGTTTGTCGTAGTTTTTTGGCTGCCAGCGTCCGCCCGGCACTTTGATATCGACCGGCGCGTCATCGAGTTTTGAAATCAACGTGTAACGCTTGCTTTCAATCGCACTTAAATACACGGCGGGTTTTGCCAGCGAACCCATCGGTCGCACCGCATCGAGCGCGCGATTGAAACCGGCGAAATGCATATCGCGACCGCCGACCAGCGCTACCACTTCACCGCTAACCGCGTCAGTGACCACCATCGCGCCTTCGAGGCCTTTGTCTTTCGGATCGAGTTGCGTCAGTGCTTTCGCCAAACTGCGCTCGGCATGCCACTGCACCTGCGGATCGAACGAGGTAAATATGCGCAAACCGCGCACCTGCAAATCGCGCTCTTGATAATCGCGACGCAATTGTCGGCGCACCAAATCGAGATAGCCTGGATGCAAACTGTCTTCAGCATTCTTTTTCGCGAGGCCGAGATCGCGTTTGATCGCCGCGTTGTATTCCTTGTCGTCGATCAGATTTTCTTCGTGCATTATTTTTAATACAAGATCGCGACGCGCCTGCGCGCGTTCGGGTTTGCGCCACGGGTCGTATTGCGATGGCCCTTTCACCAAACCGACCAGCATTGCAATTTGTTCGCTGCGTAATTCTTCAACGGGGCGATTGAAATAATGACGGCTCGCGAGCGCAAAACCGTGAATCGGTCGCGGTCCTTCTTGGCCGAGATAAATTTCGTTGAGATACGCTTCGAGAATGGTGTCCTTGCTGTAGTGATATTCGACCAGAATCGACATCACTGCTTCGTTCACTTTGCGCCACAGCGAACGCTCGTTGGTGAGAAAAACATTTTTCACCAATTGCTGCGTCAGCGTGCTGCCGCCTTGCACCGCATGACCCGCACGCACATTCGCAAATGTCGCGCGCAATACGCCGCGCGGCGACAGCCCGAAGTGGCCGTAGAAATTGCGGTCCTCGACCAGCATCAGCGTTTTGGTCAACAGCGGCGGTACATTTTGCAATTGCACCAGCACGCGATCTTCACTGGTGGTGAACATACTGCCGAGTGACAACGGTTCGAGTCGCGCTAGATCGAGCGCTTTATCATTACCATCGCGCAACGACACAATGCGTTGATCGGAAATCATCAACTGAATTTGTTGCGCCGGCTCGGCACGATCTTCAAACGCAAAGCCGCGTCGATAAATTTTGAAAGTACTGCCCTGACGAATTTCATCGCCGGGCTGCTGTAGACTCGGGCCGCGTCGATAACCGAGCAAATCGAGTTCACGCTGCAGATCGTCGGCATTCAGCGGCATTTCCGGATAGAGATGCAGTTCGCGTGCATACACTTGCGCCGGCGCCTGCCAGAGTCGTTCGGTCAATTTATTACGCACGCGCCCATCGAGATAAACCGCGACCACCGCGAACAGCACGGCGCCGACCAAACCGAATTTCACCAGCCAGCCGAGCCAGAATTGCCAGCGGCGATAGAACGGGTTATTCGACGATTTTTTTTTGGCGGATTTTGCTTTACGACTGGCCATGCGGATAACGAACTCGGTGAATAACAGGACGGGGCGAGATACCGAGCGGACGCTGTGTAGCGATTCATTGGCAATCGCCCGGGGCGGCAGGGATAATAGTGGCCTTTACCCCTCTGGAAAAGACTTTTTATGTCGAAACGTTACCACGTCTATGGTGTTGGAGCCGCGCTGGTCGATACCGAAATCGAAGTCACTGATAGCGATCTCGTCAAAATGACGGTAGAAAAAGGCGTGATGACGCTGGTCGATCAGGCGCGTCAAACCGAATTGATCGCCCATCTCAGCGGCCATCTGGTGCATTCGAAACGCGCCAGCGGCGGCTCGGCGGCGAACACTATCATCGCTATCGCGCAGTTCGGCGGCAGTACGTTTTATTCGTGCAAGGTGGCGGACGATGACAATGGTCGGTTTTATCTCGACGATTTGCAGGCGGCCGGTGTCGATTGTCATCTCGATAAAAAACGCGAAGACGGTATTACCGGCAAATGTCTGGTGCTGATTACGCCGGATGCCGAGCGCACGATGAATACGTATCTCGGCATTAGCGAAACATTATCCGAGCACGATCTTGCACCCGCCGCGATTGCCGATTCCGAATACGTGTATCTCGAAGGTTATCTCGTCACCTCGCCGACCGGCCGTGCCGCCGCGATTCGCGCACGCGAAATTGCCGAACAGCATGGCGTTAAAACCGCGTTGAGTTTTTCCGACCCCGGCATCGTTGCGCATTTTCGCGACGGTCTGCGCGAGATGCTCGGCGAGCGTATTGATCTGTTGTTCTGCAATCGTCACGAAGCATTGAGCTGGGCCCAGGCCGATAATCTCGACGACGCGATCATCGCGCTGAAAAAAATCGCGCGCAATTTTGCGATTACGCTCGGTGCCGACGGTGCGCTGGTTTTCGATGGCGTGACACTGCACAACATCGCGCCATTCCATGTGAAGGCGATCGACACTAATGGCGCAGGTGATATGTTCGCGGGCGCGTTTTTATTCGGCATTACGCAAGGAAAGGATTTTGCGACCGCCGGAAAATTAGCAAGTCGCGCTGCCGCAGGAGTGGTATCCGATTATGGACCGCGCATGAGCAGCGAGCAGCAGCAACAGTTGTTGGCGGAGTTGCAATTCATTTAAATAAAAAAGCGATTCGCTTAAATAAAAAAGGCCGTGCCCTTTTTTCAAAGGAACGCGGCCTTTTTTATTGTGACTTGATTTAGAACTTATAATTTACGCCAAGGGTGACGCCCGTGATTTTGTCGCCATCCTGATCGTATAAATTGGCCCACTCCAGACCGGCGGAGATTTGCTGGTTGAACGCGTAATCAACACCAACACCATACGAAATATCGCTATCGGAGGTGCTGTCGTGCAGGCCTGCAGCGCTGAATTTGATTTTGGCGTGCGTTGCCCCGATCAGCGCGTAGGGATAAAGACCGACGGTGGTCGGCAAACCGGCTTTCAGATACACACCATAAATATCTTCAAGCTCGACTTTAATGCCATTGATGCGATCGTCCTGAATACCCGAGCCTACACGCGCTTCGGCGGCGAGATATTCGTTAATCTGAAAACCACCGCGAATAAACAGTGAATCGACATCGGCATTCGAGCTGACATCGTTGCTGTCGAGCGTCAGTGCGGAATAGCCACCGCCGACATAAAAACCCGAGTCAGCCGCGAATGCGCCGATCGGTGCGAGCAGGGCCGATGAAACCAATACTACGAGGGTCATCTTTTTCATAGGTTCTCTCCATTTTTTTGTATGAACCGATTCGGCGAATGTTACGTAACCGCCGAGTCGTGCCGCAAAAACGACACTGGCACCATATCAAATCGGAGGAAGGTTTATAAGCGACGCAGCGCACAAACCGCAGTGCATGTGCACCGCGGCTCGTGGGATTTTGAAAATACTGAAAATAATTATTTCAGCAGGAAGTCGCGCAGACGATTGTCGTTGAACATACGCGTCAACGTGTCCGACAACAATTCATTGATATATTGTTCGTTGTCTTCCGCGTCGGGTTTACCCACGGAGCGACGCTCACTATCGGATTGATAACGGCCGCTGAAGGTCTCGCCATGTTTGGTGACATCGGCGCGCAAAACGGCCGTTAATTTCACCGCGTTGCCGACGGCTTGATCGAGCGGCTGATAGGTGAGGCCTTCGAGCACAATATTCAATTGCAGTGCATTCGGATCGGGGCTGTTGACGACATAACCCTGCGAAGCAAGCATGCCGTTGGTCGCGCGCGTCAGTGCCTGTTCGATATCGTTGCCGATAGTAATCGTCGCGCTCGAACCGTACACACCACCGAGCGAACCCAGCACTTTGTTGGGACGCTGATCGGCAGCGCTGACGATAATCGCGCGACCATTACCAACCGCATCGCCCGAAATCGACAGTGTCGGCTGGATATTAAGACGTTGCGGACTTTGCGCGCACGCGGTCACCAGCAGCGCGAGCGTTACCAAAAATAATTGCCGGATATTTTTACTGATCATCGATACCAATCCTGTTGACTAAGGTTGCGTGGGTGCAGAAGGTTGCACCGGCGCTGGAAGTTGTGCGGGCATTGACGGTTGCATGGGCAAAAACGATTGTGGAGACATAAACGGTTGTAGAGATATCGCCGGCTGCGCTTGTGCGAGCACATTACGCAGGTTGATCACCGCCGTATTGGCGCGGGCTATATAAGATGCCATGACCAGCGAATGATTAGCCAGCAGTCCGAAGCCCCGGCCATTCAATATCAACGGCGCATAGATCGGCGCTTGCGACTGCTCCAGATCGCGAATCACTTCATGCAACAACGGCAGCGCGTGGTTTTGCGCCAATGGCGCCGCGTAGTCGATTTCGGCAGCGCGCAAAAAATGCAGCAGCGCCCAAGTGCTGCCACGCGCTTCATAAAATATCTCGTCGATTTTGCCGCCGGGCGTCAGCGGAATTTCTGTGGTTGCCGCGCCCGACCATAGCAAGGGGTTTTCCTGTGGCCTGACGCAGGCACTCAACCGCTGCGATAAGTTGCCGAGCCGCAGCGTAACCCGCCCAAGCCAGAGGTTGAGATTACTGGTGCTGGCATCGAACACCGCGTGCTTATCGCTCCGCCCCTGCAAGCGCTCGAGATAATCGCGCAGGTAATCCTGTGCGTCTCGATACTGCGATTCCGATGAGGGCAACGCCCAGCTATCCGGCGAGAAATTAAGCCGGGGCTCGGCGCGCATCAGCGCTTCATCGTCGGCAACGGGCACTAATTCGCCGGCCGCATTCAGCTGTGAGTGGCTGACACTTTCGCGCAACACCTTAACCAGATCGCGCGCCTGCGTAAGCACTCCGTATTCCCAGCTCGGCATGTTATCGAGCCAAACCCCCGGCGGCGCCACATCGTTGCTGATGAAGCCGCCGGGTTTATCGAGCAGCGTCGCGATAACCTCGAACAGCGTGGCAGCAGTCGCGGAGCCAGTAGCGAACGGCTCGGTTTGCTTCGGTAGTATTCGTCGAGCCGCGTCTGTCACGGAAAACTGCGCGGGTTCTCGGCTCCAATAAATACCGAGCGCCATCGTGGCGAGCAGGTACAGCAACAGCGCGATAGCGGGGCGGGCGAATCTTCGAGCATCGCCGAGATGCTCGCGCGCTTCTTCGCGCCACTCCTCGGCACGTCGGGAAAATCGCCACCAGGCCATAGGCGTGCTCCGGTTCTCGTCAGTGATCCATTCCTGTCGCGCCCATCATTTTCACGACCGGAACTTGTACCGAATACGTTTTGCCGCGTTCGTCGAACAACGTAATCGACACTTTATCGCCCGCATATAACGTGCGCTTCAGATTGATCAGCATCAGGTGATAGCCGCCGGGCGCAAACAGCACATGGTTATGCGCTGGGATTTCCAGACGCGCGACTTTGCTCATTTGCATCATGCCGTTGACGTGACGATGCAGATGCAGCTCGGCGCTTTGCGCGCTATCGGTGATGGCGGCTATCAGCGCGATTGGCTCTTTGCCGGTATTGATCACATCCATGAACGCGGCGGAAGTGCTCTGCCCCGGCGGCATCTCGCGGACATAACCATCGCGAATCTGCAGATCGGCCGCCATCGCCGGCAACGCCAAACCAAGCACCCACGCCAGCCACCATCGCTTCATCGCACAACCCTTATCGTTTTTCTGTGGAGTACAGCAACTATATCAGCATAGCCAGAACGCCCTGAGATTCGCGCGCACGTGTGAGCTGGACCAAGCTCAACCTGGTAGCTGCTTCACATCAGCTTCCAGACTCACCGCAAAATGGCGAGATCAACACTGTCTTCCACTACAATCAGCGCACCCAAAAATTTCGTGACCAATACCCGCGTGTCCCCGAAAGAGAAACCATCGCTCATGTGCTCCGCCCGTTCGCTCCAGCAACGCCTGCTGTCATTCATCGCCATTGCGTTATCGCTGCTTGTCATCGCAGTCAATGCTTCTGCAGCGAGTGATCCGTTCAAATCGCCCACGGGCGTTGCGACGAAAGATGAGTTTCTGCCGGTCGACGAAGCCTATCGGCTGAGCGCCGCAGTTGAAGCTGGCCGCATCCTGTTGCGCTGGGAGATCGCCGACGGCTATTACCTGTATCGGCACCAGTTCGCGTTCAAAACCGCTGAAGGCGCAGCGCTCGACGCCGAAATACCACCAGGCAAAGGCAAAGAAGACGAGTATTTTGGCCATGTCGAGGTGTATTACCACACGCTCGATGTGGTGCTGAGCAATATCCCCACGCAGCCATTCACGCTGGCCGTCACCGCCCAGGGCTGCGCCGATGCCGGCCTGTGCTACCCGCCCAATACGCGTTATCTGGCAATTGATCCGGCTGCGCACACGGCCGACTTCATCGTTAAACCCGCCGTCAAGACATCAACAGCCGACTCGAAGTCGGCGCCAGCGCCAGCCAACGCGGCTAGCTGGCTAGCGATGCTGCTGCTCGCCGCGCTCGGCGGCAGCATTCTCAATCTGATGCCCTGCGTATTTCCGGTGCTGAGCCTGAAAGTGCTCGGCTTTGCCAGTCATCATGAAAAACATCAGGCGCTGCACGGCGTCGCGTACACCATTGGCGTTGTCTGTAGCTTCTTGGCCGTAGCAGCAGTATTGCTGGCGCTGAAAGCCGCCGGACAAGCAGTCGGCTGGGGTTTTCAATTGCAGCAGCCGTGGTTTGTGGGCGCGTTGGCGTATCTGTTTTTTGCGATGGGCTTGAGCCTATCCGGCTTATGGGAACTCGGCGGCAGCTGGATGGGGCTCGGCAATCAACTGGCGACGAGCCCCGGCTATCGCGGCAGCTTTTTCACCGGCGTATTGGCGACGCTGGTCGCCAGCCCCTGCACGGCGCCCTTCATGGGCAGCGCGCTCGGCTACGCGGCGACCCAAAGCGCGCCGAAAGCACTGGCCGTGTTCGCGGCGCTCGGCTTCGGCATGGCGCTGCCGATGCTGATCCTGTGTCTGAGCCCGAAATTGCTCGCCTATATTCCCAAACCCGGCCTGTGGATGGAGCGCTTCAAGCAGGCACTCGCCTACCCGCTCTATGCCACCGCGATCTGGTTGTGCTGGATTGTCGGCCGCCAAGTCGGCGCGACCGCGATGGCGATGGTGCTGCTCGGCGCGCTGCTGATTACGCTGGCGCTGTGGCTATGGCGCTTTGGCCTGTTTGGACGCACGGTCGCCGCGGCCGGATTAGCGCTCGCACTCGCGCTGCTGGCGAGCCCGATGCTCACTGCCAGTAAGCTCACTACCGGTAAAGGACAGAGCGGTACCGATTCGCACGCATGGCTGCCCTACAGCGAACGAACACTCGCCGAACTACGCGCCGCCGGCAAGCCGGTATTCCTGAACGTTACCGCCGATTGGTGCATTACCTGCCTGACCAACGAAAAAGTCGCGCTCAGCAGCGACGCAGTGAAAACCGCCTTTGCCAACAACGGCATTACCTATCTCAAAGCCGACTGGACCCACTACGACCCGGCGATCACCGAATTATTGGCGCGCTTCGGTCGCAACGGTATCCCGCTGTACGTGTTTTACCCTGCGGACAGCCATGCCGAACCGGTAGTGCTGCCGCAATTACTGCGCCCATCCACCATCGTCGATACGGTGAACGGCGCGCGGGGCTGATATTGCTGGTAAACCTCCGAACAGCCCAATTTCGCGCCAACTGCCCCGATTGTGGAGACATCCTCGCTTATTGGGTTGTACAGCCTGGGGCGTTTGATGCACAATCGCCGCCCATGTCGCCCCCTATCTCACATAGCGCGACCGCACATAACAACTCTCGGGAAAGCTCATGGCGTCGATTCTGGTCTTGCACGGACCCAATCTCAATTTACTGGGAACGCGCGAGCCCGAGATCTACGGCGCCGCTACGCTCGCCGACATCGACCGCACGCTAACGCAGCAAGCGCACGCCGCCGGCCATCAGCTCCAAACCTTTCAAAGCAATGCCGAACACGAACTGATCGATCGTGTGCATCGCGCGAAGCCGGAAGGCAGCGCTTTTATCCTGATCAATCCGGGCGCGTTTACGCATACCAGCATCGCGCTGCGCGATGCGCTGCTCGGCGTCCAGATTCCGTTTATCGAACTGCATCTATCCAATGTGCATGCCCGCGAGCCATTCCGCCGCCATTCGTATCTGTCGGATGTGGCGGTCGGCGTGATCTGCGGCTTCGGCGCGAAAAGCTACGAGCTCGCGTTGCAAGCAGCGATAGCGCGGCTCACCCCGTAACTCCACACACTATTCCAATTACTTAACACGACCAGAGAGAGACGATGGATATTCGCAAAGTCAAAAAACTGATCGAATTACTCGAAGAATCGAATATCGACGAAATCGAAATTAAAGAAGGCGAAGAGTCGGTACGCATCAGCCGCAATCGCATCAACAGCATGCAACCGCAATTTTTCGCGGCGCCGCAAATGGCCCCGACTGCCTATGCCGCAGCGCCGGCGGCACCGGCAGCCGCCGCTGTACCTGAAGCCAAACCCGCGACGAACGGCCATATCGTGAAATCGCCGATGGTCGGCACGTTCTATCGCGCGCCGTCTCCGGGCTCCCCCACCTTCGTGGAAGTGGGCAAACACGTGAAAGTCGGCGATGTCATCTGCATCGTCGAAGCGATGAAAATGATGAACCAGATCGAAGCCGACAAAACCGGCGTGGTCGAGGCAATCCTGGTCGAGGATGGTCAGCCGGTCGAATTCGATCAGCCGCTGATCACCATCGTTTAATTCCCACGCAGGTAAAGAACCGGGACATTCCATGCTCGAAAAAGTCGTTATCGCCAACCGCGGTGAAATTGCGCTTCGTATCCTGCGCGCCTGCCGCGAACTCGGCATTAAAACCGTCGCGGTACACTCCACCGTCGACGCCGATCTGATGCATGTGCGTCTCGCCGATGAGTCGGTTTGCATTGGCCCGGCGCCATCACCGAAAAGCTATCTGAACGGTCCGGCGATCATCAGCGCCGCCGAAATCACCGATGCCGTCGCGATCCATCCGGGCTACGGCTTCCTGGCCGAAAATGCCGATTTCGCCGAACAGGTCGAGAAAAGCGGTTTCGTGTTTATCGGCCCTACCGCCGACGTAATCCGCCTGATGGGCGATAAGGTCTCGGCGATCGCAGCGATGAAAAAAGCCGGCGTGCCGACCGTACCGGGTTCCGATGGACCGATCACCGACGATCAAGAACACACGATGAAGGTCGCGCGCAAGATCGGCTATCCAGTCATCATCAAGGCCGCAGCGGGCGGCGGCGGTCGCGGCATGCGCGTGGTGCATAGCGAAGCCGCGCTGCTGAACGGCATCTATGTGACGCAATCGGAAGCCAAAGCCGCGTTCGGGGACGATACCGTCTATCTGGAAAAATTCCTCGAAAACCCCCGCCACGTCGAAATCCAAGTACTCGCCGACGGCCAGGGCAATGCCGTGGCGCTGGGCGATCGCGATTGCTCGCTGCAACGCCGCCACCAGAAGGTACTCGAAGAAGCGCCGGCGCCCGGCATTCCGGACAAGGCGCGCGCCGAAGTCGTGAAGGCCTGCGTCGATGCCTGCGTGGCGATCAACTATCGCGGTGCCGGTACGTTCGAGTTCCTGTACGAGGATGGCCGCTTCTACTTCATCGAGATGAACACGCGCGTGCAGGTCGAGCACCCGGTGACCGAAATGGTCACCGGCATCGACATCATCAAAGAGCAGCTGCGCATCGCCTCAGGTCAGAAGCTGTCGATTCGCCAGGAAGACATCAAGATTCGCGGTCACGCGTTCGAATGCCGGATCAACGCCGAAGACCCTAAAACCTTCGTGCCGTGCCCGGGCAAGGTGAAGCATTTCCACGCGCCGGGCGGCCCCGGCGTGCGCGTCGACTCGCACCTGTACAGCGGCTACACGGTGCCGCCGAATTACGATTCGATGATCGCGAAAATCATCACGCACGGCGACACCCGCGAGCAGGCGCTGAACCGCATGCGCCAGGCGCTCGACGAGTTGGTGGTCGAAGGCATTCGCACCAATCAGGATCTGCAACGCATGCTGGTGCGCGACGCCGGCTTCCGCGAAGGCGGCGTCAACATCCACTATCTGGAAAACAAGCTGAAATCCTGATTCGTCAGGATTCGGTGCCTTTGCATGTCTTGGCTACAACTGGAGTTCGCCAGCACGCGCGAACAGGCGCCGCTGCTCGAGGACGCGCTGCTCGATTGCGGCGCGCTTTCGGTGACGCTGCAAGATGCTGCCGACGAGCCGGTGCTCGAACCCGGCGTCGGCGAAACGCCGCTGTGGAGCGAGACCAAGCTGCTGGCGCTGTTCGACGCCCACTGCGATACCGACGCCGTGATTGCGGCGTTGCGCACGCAACTCGGCGAACTGCCCTCTTATCGCCTGCAACAACTCGACGATCAGCCCTGGGAGCGCGCCTGGATGGCCGATTTCCAGCCCATGCGTTTCGGCCAGCGGTTGTGGGTGTGCCCAAGTTGGAGCGAGCCGCCGGAACCCAGCGCGGTCGTGCTGCGCCTCGATCCGGGACTTGCCTTCGGCACCGGTACGCATCCGACCACCGCGCTCTGTCTCGAATGGCTCGATGGCTTGGATCTGACTGGCTGCACCGTGCTCGATTACGGCTGCGGCTCGGGAATTCTCGCCATTGCTGCCTTGCTACTCGGCGCCGAGCGCGCGATCGGCGTCGACAACGATCCGCAGGCGCTGGTGGCGACGCACGATAACGCAGTGCGCAACGGCATCGCCCCCGAGCGGCTGCTTACTTTCGCCCCCGAGCAATTCCCGATCGACTGTCGGGTCGATGTGGCGGTGGCGAACATACTCGCCGGCCCGCTGCAAAGTCTGGCTCCGACGCTGGCGCAGGCAACGCGCGGTGGCGGTCAGCTGGCGCTGTCGGGCATTTTGGGCGAGCAGGTCGCAGCGGTTGCAGCCAGCTATCAGCGCTGGTTCGACCTCGCGGCACCCGCGCTACGGCAGGAATGGGCACGACTGAACGGCGTCAAAATCGACTAATTTTTGGTGCCATGGAATAAAATCCGCGACGTTTTCCCGCCAAACCCCGACAATTGCTCAAAATACGTCAATAAGCTCGTGAAATTCGGATAATTTCAGGTAGGCTCAACTATACCGCTCAACATTGTGAGCACGCTTTCAGCGCCTGAGCCTATTTGAGAGCCCGGGCATAATTCGGAGTAAGTACCGGCCGATGGACCAACGTATTACCCAATGCCCGCGCTGCGGCACGTCGTTTCGCGTTACTGAGGCTCATCTGGCGGTCGCGGCCGGGGCAGTGCGCTGTGGCTCCTGCCTGCATATTTTCAATGCGCGCGAACACTGGGTGGCCGAGACGCCATCGCCTGTCATTGTGGAAAAGCCGGAAGCGCGGCGGGCGCTCGACGACATCGAGATCGACGATGACGCGCTGTTCGACGACGACACGCCATTGTTCGCCGACGATGCGGAAGACGATCAGCCAACCCCCCCGCCCACTGGCAGCCGCAACATTTTTAATCCGGTCGATGACGACTTCGAGGTGATCGACGACGGTCGCCCGGAAGAATTCAGCGATACCTTTCTCGAAATCAATAGTTGGGAAGAAGACACCGGCGCGAGCTTTCAAAAAGAATTGCACGAAGAAGAAGCCGACAATCACGTCGACGAAGAAGCGTGGGCGCAGAAACTGCTCGCTGCCGACGACGATCCGCTGGCCGCCGCCGCGAATGCGGCACCACCGCGCGCCGATATTTTTGACGATTACTCCGATCTGCTCGACAACGTCCCAGAAATCGACGAAACCGAAGAGCAAACGCCTCGCGACAATCTATCCGCCGAATTCTCGGCCGAGTTCCTCGATCTCGATGCTGATCCTGTAGCGACAAGGCCCGCATCCAGCACGCCGCCAGGAGTTACCTTCGATCACACGCTCGACGGCGAAGAGATCGCGCTCGAGCCAATGCGTGCTGAGCCAGGCGATCGTTCGCGCGCGCTGTTCGGATTGAACACGCTCGAGGTCGAACCGCTGCAATTGCATCAATTTGTGCACGAGCCGCGCTGGCCGAAAGTGCTATGGAGCCTCGGCTTAGTGCTGGCCATTGCATTGGGCGTCGGGCAGTACATTTACTTCAACTTCCACTCGCTCGCGCATGGACCACTACGGCCATGGCTCGAGCGTGGCTGTCAGTGGGTGCAATGCGTGTTGCCGCCGCAGGTCGACACCAACCTAATCCGCAGCAATAGCCTGATCGTGCGCAGCCATCCGACCCAGCGCGGGGCACTTGCGGTCGATGCCATCATCACCAATCAAGCCGACTTTCCGCAGCCTTACCCACAACTGCAACTGCAATTCACCGATCTGAATGGCGCGCCAGTCGCCGGTCGCCAGTTTCGACCCGATGAATACTTAAGCGGCGAGCTGCGTGGATCGCGCTTGATGCCCGTGCAGCAGCCGGTGCATATCGCGCTCGAATTGCTCGATCCCGGTCCACGCGCGGTTAACTATCTCCTGTCGGTCGTGCCCGCAGCGGCGCCATAGTCAGCCGCACACCCCGCTCCCCACTACAATCGATCGATTTTGTAGTGCAACTTTGGTTAAAAGCTGCACTAAAGCCTTTAACCGGTCGGGGTCAGCGGGTATCATAGCGCCCTCGTTTTTGCCGCTTCCCCACACCTTCGGTCAACCCAATGATTACGCTTGGTCGCTACGTATTAAGTAGTCCCGTGGTATTGGCGCCGATGGCGGGAGTGACGGATCGACCGTTCCGCGATTTATGCCGTCGCTTCGGCGCCGGCTTGGCGGTATCGGAAATGCTGACTAGCGATGTCGACCTGTGGCACAGCCGCAAATCGCAATGGCGAATGGATCATCGCGGCGAATCTGCCCCGATCTCGGTGCAGATTGCCGGCAGCGATCCTGAGCAGATGGCGGAAGCCGCCCGCATTAATGTCGATAACGGTGCGCAAATCATCGATATCAATATGGGCTGCCCGGCCAAGAAAGTGTGCAAGCGCGCTGCGGGCTCTGCCTTGTTGCGCGATGAAACACTGGTCGCGTCGATTCTGGATGCAGTGGTGCGGGCAGTATCGGTTCCGGTAACGCTGAAGATTCGTACCGGCTGGTCACCCGATCAGCGCAATGCGGTGCGAATTGCCCAGATCGCGGCGAGCAGCGGCATTCAACTGCTGGCCGTGCACGGTCGTACTCGCGCCTGTCGCTTCGAAGGACACGCCGAGTACGACACCATCGCGGCGGTTAAGGCGGCGGTGGCTATTCCAGTGCTCGCCAATGGCGACATTGATTCGCCACAGAAAGCAGCGATGGTTTTGGCGCACACAAGAGCCGACGGCGTCATGATCGGCCGCGCCGCGCAGGGACGACCATGGTTATGCGGGCAAATCGCCGACTACTTACGCGATGGCACCTGCAAACCCGCGCCGGATGCGCACCAATTGCTGGCGATCACGCAAGACCATCTACAGCAACTGCACGAATTTTATGGAGAGCCGATGGGCGCGCGTATCGCGCGCAAACATATGGGCTGGTATCTCGCACATCAGCCCGACGCGGCGCTATTCCGGCAGCAATTCAATGTGCTGGAAAAGCCTGCTGACCAACATCGCGCTCTCGAACTTTGGTTTGCGAGACTGACTGACGAGGAACAAGCAGCATGAACAACAGTGAACGTTTTATTGGTGACGCAGCCGGCGCTAATCCGCTGAACAGCAATCTGCTGACGAGCGGCGATCTGCAAAAACAACATTTGACCCACGCCCCTGTGTCGCAGGCGCAAACATTGCGCGACAGCGTCGCCATTGCATTGAGCAATTACTTCAAACACCTCGACGGCCAGGAAGTGACCGACGTGTACAACATGGTGCTGTCAGAAGTTGAAGCGCCGCTGCTCGAAGAAGTGCTGCGCTACACCCGCAACAATCAAACCAAAGCAGCTGTGCTGCTCGGCCTCAATCGCGGCACACTGCGCAAAAAACTGAAGCAGTACGATCTGCTGTAACTATCTAACGCTTTAACAAAGGGGTGAGAAATTCACCCCTTTGTCGTTTCAGAAATCGATTTAACTCGCGCTGAGAACTGTCATGACCACGCACAACGATTTGATTCCCGTAAAACGCGCCTTGATCAGCGTGTCCGATAAAACCGGCATCGTCGATTTCGCGCAAGCGCTAAGCGCTTTCGGCGTCGAAATTCTGTCGACCGGCGGCACTTACAAATTGCTGAAAGACAACGGCGTGGCCGTGACCGAAGTATCCGAATACACCGAATTTCCCGAAATGATGGATGGCCGCGTCAAAACGCTGCACCCGAAAGTGCACGGCGGCATTCTCGGCCGGCGCGGCCAGGACGATGCGGTGATGTCGCAACACGGCATTAAACCAATCGATATGGTGGTCGTGAATTTGTATCCGTTCGAGCAAACCGTGTCGAAGCCGAATTGCACGCTCGACGATGCGATCGAAAATATTGATATTGGCGGCCCGACGATGGTGCGCGCGGCAGCAAAAAATCATCCGTTCGTGAATATCGTCGTCAACGCTGCTGATTACAGCGCGATTCTCGCCGAGATGAAAAACAACAATGGCGCGACCACCTATAAAACGCGATTCGATCTCGCGATCAAAGCATATGAACATACCGCTGCATACGATGGCGCGATCGCGAATTATTTCGGTCGATTAGTGCCGGGCGGCAACGAAGCATTTCCGCGCACGTTCAATCTGCAATTCATCAAAGCGCAGGACATGCGCTACGGCGAAAACCCGCACCAGCGTTCAGCGTTTTACGTCGAAAAAGCGCCGCAGGAAGCGAGCATCGCCACCGCAAAACAATTGCAGGGCAAAGAGCTGTCATACAACAACATCGCCGACACCGATGCGGCGCTCGAATGCGTCAAGCAATTCGCCGAGCCCGCATGCGTGATCGTCAAGCATGCGAATCCGTGCGGCGTCGCTGTCGCCGAATCGATCGGCAAAGCCTATGACCTCGCCTTCGCGACCGATACCGAATCGGCGTTCGGCGGCATCATCGCGTTCAACCGCGAACTCGATGCGGCGACCGCGAAAGCGATCGTCGATCGCCAGTTCGTCGAAGTGATCATTGCGCCGAGCGTCAGCGCCGAAGCCAGCGCGATCGTCGCGGAAAAGAAAAACGTGCGTCTGCTCGCTTGCGGTCAGTGGCAGCAAAATCTGCCCGCGTTCGACTACAAACGCGTCAACGGCGGCCTGCTGGTGCAGGATCGCGATCTCGGATTAATCACTGCCAGTGATTTGAAAATCGTCACTAAGCGTCAACCGACCGAAGCGGAAATTCGCGATTTATTGTTTACGTGGAAAGTCGCGAAATTCGTCAAATCGAATGCGATCGTTTACGGCAAGGACGGTCGTACGATCGGGGTCGGCGCAGGCCAGATGAGCCGCGTCAATTCGGCGCGCATTGCCGCGATCAAAGCCGAGCATGCGAATCTCGAAGTGAAAGGCGCGGTGATGGCATCGGATGCGTTTTTCCCGTTCCGCGACGGTATCGATAACGCGGCGAAAAATGGCATCGCATGCGTGATCCAACCGGGCGGTTCGATTCGCGATGATGAGGTGATTGCCGCGGCTGACGACCACGGCATGGCGATGGTATTTACCGGTATGCGGCACTTTAGGCATTGAAAGAGCGGTACTGATTTCACGTAGCGATCGCCATTTGTAAAAGGAATTCGGTATGAAAAATTTTTTTACATTCGCGACGATCGCAATGTGTTTAGCGGGTTGCAGCAACGAGCAGGTCTATAACTCGCTATCGGGCGCGAAAGAAAGTGAATGCCAGAAAATCGTTGATGCAAATGAACGCGCACGCTGTCTCGATGCCGCCAAAGAATCGTATGGAAAATATCAGCAGCGACGTGAAGAGTCCTTGAAAAATTAATCAGTAGAAAGAAAAACTAATTCGGTGATCAGCTGATGAATGTATTGATTATTGGCAGCGGCGGCCGCGAACACGCATTGGCCTGGAAAGCAGCGCAGTCGCCTCGCGTTGCTAAAGTGTTTGTGGCGCCCGGCAACGCCGGCACTGCACGCGAGAAGAAAGTCGAAAATATCGCGATCGATCCACTGGCCTTCGATCAGCTGATCGCGTTCGTCGAGACGAATAATGTCGAGCTCACCATCGTCGGTCCGGAAGCGCCGCTGGTCGCAGGTGTCGTCGATGCCTTCGAAGCACGCGGTCTGCGCTGCTTCGGCCCGCGTAAAGGCGCGGCGCAACTGGAAGGCTCGAAGGCGTTCACGAAAGATTTTCTCGCACGCCACAAAATTCCCACCGCCGATTATCAGAACTTCACCGCAGTCGAACCTGCACTCGCTTATTTGCGCGAACGCGGTGCACCGATCGTCGTCAAGGCTGATGGCCTCGCTGCCGGCAAGGGCGTGATCGTCGCGGAAACGCTCGATCAAGCTGAAGACGCCGTGCGCGATATGCTATCGGGTAATGCGTTTGGCGCCGCCGGCTGCCGCGTCGTGATCGAGGAATTTCTCGGCGGCGAGGAAGCCAGCTTCATCGTAATGGTCGATGGCGAACACGTTTTGCCGATGGCGACCAGTCAGGATCACAAGCGCGTTGGCGATGCCGATACCGGTCCGAACACCGGCGGCATGGGCGCGTATTCGCCGGCGCCGGTAGTCACCCCCGAGGTGCATCGTCGCGTGATGGAACAGGTGATTTACCCGACCGTGCGCGGCATGGCCGCCGAAGGCAATTCGTACACCGGCTTTCTGTACGCGGGGCTGATGATCGATGCGGCCGGCAATCCGAAAGTGATCGAATACAACTGCCGCTTCGGCGATCCGGAAACGCAGCCAATCATGCTGCGGCTGCAATCGGACCTGATCGAGCTGTGCAATGCGGCGCTCGATCGTTCGCTCGATCGCTGCGATGCGCAGTGGGATGAACGCCCGGCACTCGGTGTGGTAATGGCGGCGGGCGGTTATCCCGGCGACTACGCCAAAGGCGATGTCATCAGCGGTTTGCCGCAAAGTGAAACCGGCGCGACCAAGGTATTCCATGCCGGCACCAAGCTCGCTGGCAACGATGTCGTCACCAACGGCGGTCGCGTGCTGTGCGTGACCGCGCTCGGCACCACCGTGGCCGAAGCGCAGCGCTCGGCTTATGTGCAGGCCGAACGGATCAGCTGGCGCGGCGCGTTCTATCGCCGTGATATCGGCTATCGCGCCATCGCGCGCGAGTAGCGTGATGCGCAGCCGCCGGCCATGCCACAGCTCACGCGCTTTGCGTTGGCTGGGGTGGTGGCTGTTGTGGCTAGCGCCGATGGCGGCGTCGGCGCCGGTCATTCCGGTCGACGCCAATTTTCAATGGGCCGATCTGGCCGAACACATCGATATTCTCACCGACCCCACCGGCCATCTCGACGCGGCGGCGGTGCTGCAATCCCCGCTGGCCTACGAATTCGCCCCGGCCAGACCTGAGGTGTTGCATTTTGGCGATCGCACCAGCGTCTATTGGTTGCGCTTCGCCATCGCCAACTCCGGCGCCACCAATCATGCGTTGATGCTGACTGTGCGGCCGCAACGCGTCGGCGACATCCATGCCTATGAGCTGCTCGGCGAGCACCCGCAGGTACTGTTGCTCTCGACATCTTCTGATATTCAGCTCGACGTCCCCGCTAATTCGCAACGCCTGTTTCTGTTGCGGGTCAACGCGGGCGGTTTGGAACTGGCGCAGCTCGAGCTGCACTCGATCGCCCATTACATCGACGCTACCCGCAATCGCACCTGGCTCGATGGCCTCAGCCAGGGTGGGCTGCTGATGCTGGCGCTCAGCGCCCTATTGTTGTTATGGCTGCATCGCGAGCAAACGTATTTCTGGCTGGCTGCGCATACGATCGTCTTTCAGGGATTTCTGCTGTATCTGCACAGCGAATTGCGCGTGACGCTGATCCCGCAACCATTGATCGTCAATTCTTTCGAGCAGCCGATACCCGCGACCTTACTGTTGGTGATCGGTATTTGCAGTCTTCGTCTGGCACAACGCTTACCGGTCGCGCCGCTCGAACAGGGGTGGGCGCAGCGCAGCTTCAACGTATTGCTCATGGTCAATGTCGCGGCGATTCCGCTGACTCTATTGCTGCCGCAGCACACTATCGCCGCTGGCATCGTGAGTTTGACGGCGGCGAATGTGCTGTTCTCTGTCACCATTGCGCTTTATAACTTCCTCGACAGCTCACAGCGTTACCTACTGGCCTATGTGCTGATTCGCACGGTGATTGTATTTCTCGTGCTGGGCGCCGCCGTCGCCTGGAATTCGGGCAGCGCCGCCAAAGCGCTGTTGCTTGATCTATTACCGCTCGCGCTGCTCACCGAGGGTATAGGCCTGCTGACACTATTGGTCTCGCGCAGTCGCCAGCACGAGCGCGAGCAGACCCGCGCCGACCGGAGTATCGCAATCCTCGAAGCCGAGGGCCGCAGCCGCACTGAAATCGTCGCCGAGGTCGGGCACCGCGCACGCACGCCGATCAGCGGGGTCCTCGGCATGCTCGATATGCTGCAGGACACGCCGTTATCCGCAGCCCAGCGCGATTACCTGAACACCATCCGCCGCGCCGGCAACGAGCTGCTCAATGTCGTCGATGACATGAATGATTTGAGCCGGCTGCAAAACCACTCGGTATCGCTGCAACAAACCGTGTTCGACCCGCATGGTTTGGTCGCGGAATGTGTCGACGGCTTTCGCAGCCTCGCCGCCGCGCGTCACCTGGAGTTGATCAACGACCCCGCGCCCGGTCTACCGGCCTTTGTCAGCGGCGACCCGACGCGGCTGCGGCAGCTGATCCTGCAGCTGCTGCATCGCGAACTCGGTCGCCATGAACGGGGCGATATAGTCATCCGCATCGAGTTACTGCCCCAACCGAACTGGCTGCGCTTTCATCTCGAAACACTGGCGCGGCGCGCCCAATCGACGCCGAGCGAAATCGACCGCCGCATGCACGCCCCCGGCTCGACCAACGTGCGAACGGCCATTGCCCGCCAGCTGATCGAATTACTCGGCGGCCGCTTTGGCGAACGCGAATTCGACGAACAGCATGCCGAACTGTGGTTCGATCTACCGCTGCCGGCGGCGCATAGCGAAATGGCACTCGAGCAGAACGACGCATTGCGCGACAAACAATTGCTGGTCATCGACGACAGTCCGACCTTTTGCGAAGTGCTGCGCCGGCAAGCTACGCACTGGGGTATGACGGTGCACACCGCCACCAGTGCCAGCGAAGGTCTGGCACGGCTGCGCAACCAGGCGGCAATGGGTGCGCCCATCGACGCGTTGTTAATCGATGCGCTGCTGATTGGTACGGATATGCCCGAGCTGCAGCAGAGCGATTGGTTTCAGCGCCTGCAGGAAACACCACCCGCGCCGATTGTGCTGTTGTTATCGAGCCAGGCATCGGAAACTCGACGCGGCGAACTGGGCGCCCGCCGAGTGCTGCTGAAACCGGTCAATAACAACAGTTTAAAAATCGCGTTGATCGAAGAGTTCAAGCGCCGCGAAAAACCGCGCGCTGCACCAACGCCGAGCGACGCCAAACCGATCCGCTGTCTATACGCGGAGGACAACATCATCAACGCGAAAGTGCTCGCCGGCATGCTCGGCAAGCTCGGCGTGATCGCGGTCGGGGTGGACAATGGTCAGGAAGCGGTGGAAGCAGTGCAGCGCGATAGATTCGACATCGTGCTGATGGATTGTGATATGCCGGTGATGGACGGCTGGGAAGCCAGCAAGCGCATTCGCGAAATTTTTCACAATCGCGGGATGCCGGCGATTCCGATCATCGCGCTGACTGCGAACACTGTTGAAGAGCTCGGCGAGCGTGCGCGACAGCCGTTGATGGATGCCCATCTGGTCAAGCCCATCCATTTGCAGGAACTACGCGCGCTACTGGAAAACTGGACCGGAAAAATTACTGTAACCGCTGATACAGTCGCCGAGTAAAATCGCAGCAGATTAATGGAGGAGAACATGCCATGCAGCCACGTCATCTCTCGCTGATCGATAAAGCGCTGATGCAATTCGATCAGGCGCTGCACACGCTGGTGCCAGGCTCGGTGCAATCGCAGCGACCAAATCCCGCGCATCCCATCGATGAATCCACATTGACCCCTCCCGAGCGCCGCCACGCGGCCGGCCTGATGCGCATCAATCACACCGGCGAAGTCTGTGCGCAGGCGTTGTATCAAGGACAGGCACTCACCGCGCGGCTGGGCTCAGTGCGCGCGGCGATGGAGCAGGCGGCGGTAGAGGAAGTCGATCATCTGGCATGGTGTGAACAGCGGCTGCGCGAATTGGATAGTCGACCGAGTTTATTGAATCCATTGTTTTATGGCGCATCGCTGGCGATCGGCGCCGTCGCCGGCGCCATTGGCGATCGCGTCAGTCTCGGCTTTATCGCCGCCACTGAGGACCAGGTGTGCAAGCATCTCGAAGATCACCTCGAATCACTGCCGAGCGACGAGAAGAAAAGCCGCGCGATTCTCGAACAGATGTTGATCGATGAGCGCCACCACGGCACCGCTGCACTCGCGGCGGGCGGCATGCGTTTTCCCCGCTGGATGAAGCGTGCAATGACACGGGTATCTGGCGCGATGACTAAAACGACGTATTACGTATAACCAGCGACGCGCTCGGCACGCCGCCATTTTTTGCTAGCGGGCCAAATTCCGGCTAGCGGGTCCAATGCAAACCGCTGATCAGCGGGTGGTAGATGATTTGCACCGCATTCCCATCCGGATCGAGGCAGTAAAAACTGCGCGCGCCGTCGCGATGCGTTTTCGGTGGGTTTTTAATCCGCACATCATTGGCCCGCAAAAACTCGTACCAGGCATCCACCTGTTCTGGCGCATCGATAATGAAACCGATGTGGTCGAGCCGCTGCTGCGCCGGTTCACGCGCGCTGCCATGAAAACGATGCACCGCCAGATTATCGTTACCCGAGCTCAAATAAATATTGTCGGGGTCCGGATGCCACTCGACGTTCATGCCGAGCAGCTCGGTGTAAAAATGAATGGCAGCTTCGAACTGCTCGACAAACAACGCGACGTGGCGCATGCCGGCGGTCGGCGCGGGACGGGTGCCAATCATGATTAAATCTCGACGATTTCGTAACTGTGGGTGATGTCGACGCCGGCCTTGCTGAACATAATCGACGCCGAACAGTATTTATCCGCGGACAATTCCACCGCGCGTTTTACGTGGGTCTCTTTGAGGCCGCGCCCGCTGACTACAAAAACCAGATTGATTTTGGTGAACACAGCCGGCACCGCATCGGCACGTTCGGCTTCGAGTTTAACCTCGCAGTGAATGACGTCCTGCCGCGCCTTGCGCAGAATGCCGACGACATCGACCGATGAACAGGCGCCCAGGCCGATCAGCAGCATCTCCATCGGCCGCGGGCCGATATTGCGCCCGCCGTGATCAGCTGGGCCATCCATCACGACCGCATGACCGCTGCCGCTCTCACCCACAAATGCGGCATCGCCGATCCATTTCACAGTTGCCTGCAACATTCGATAAGCCCATCAATATTTGGAAAAGTTGAACAGATTATCATATGGCCTTTGGCGGCCTGCGCAATTCTGGTAATTGCCCCTAGCCATACTATCATTGACACACCGCTCACCCAGAACTCCTAAGGGGTCGCATCTTGGTCACCGTTTCGTTAAAGCCCGGCCTTAAAAATATCGACGAATTCCTCAATAACTGCCACCGCCGCCGCTACCCCGCGAAGAGCACAATCATCTACGCCGGCGATGCCAGCGATTCGTTGTATTACATCATCAAGGGTTCGGTCACGGTATTGATCGAAGACGACGATGGCCGCGAAATGATCGTCGCTTACCTCAACGACGGCGACTTTTTCGGCGAGATGGGTCTATTCGATCCTGAGGATTCACGTAGCGCATGGGTCCGTGCAAAAACCGAATGCGAAGTAGCGGAAGTCTCTTACGCTAAATTTAAAGAGCTCAGCGAGAAACATCCGGAATTCGTGTTTGCGCTCGGTAATCAGCTCGCACGGCGCTTGCGTCTGACCACACGCAAGGTCGGCGACTTGGCATTCCTTGATGTCACCGGCCGCGTCGCGCGCACGTTGCTCGAGCTGTGCAAGCAACCCGATGCAATGACACATCCGGATGGCATGCAGATCAAGATTACGCGACAGGAGATTGGCCGGATCGTCGGCTGCTCGCGCGAGATGGTTGGCCGCGTATTGAAGACGCTCGAAGAGCAAGGGCTGGTCAACGTCAAAGGTAAGACAATGGTGGTGTACGGCACGCGCTAACTGCTGACACCACCTAAAAAAGGCGCCGATCGGCGCCTTTTTTATTGTCTGTGTATTACTTTTAATTGTCCTCGCATTAAAAGAATAGGCGCTTCAATTCCGTGCCTGGATCCGGCGCCCGCATGAACGCCTCACCAACCAGAAACGCATTGACGCCGTGCTGTCGCAACAGCGCTACATCATCGCGAGTGTGAACACCGCTCTCGCTCACGACGATCATGTCGTCGGGCAAATCGTCGAGTAATTCAAGCGTCGTGTTCAGCGCCACTTCAAAGGTATGCAGATCGCGGTTGTTGATGCCGAGCAAGCGATTGCCGAGCGGAATCGCGCGATCGAGCTCTTCACGGTTATGCACTTCGACTAATACATCGAGTCCCCATTGCAATGCGACATCGCTCAGTTCATCGAGCTGATCGTCCGACAACGCCGCGACGATCAACAAAATGCAATCGGCACCGAGTGCGCGCGCCTCGATCACCTGATAAGGATCGACCGTAAAATCTTTACGCAACACCGGCAGCGTACATGCGGCCCGCGCCTGCTGCAGATACGCATCGCTGCCCTGAAAGAAATCGATATCAGTCAGTACTGACAGACACGCGGCACCACCGCGCTGGTAGCTGGCGGCGATCGCCGTTGGATCGAAGTTCGCGCGGATCACACCTTTGCTCGGCGAGGCTTTTTTGACTTCGGCGATCACCGCAGGCTCACCATGTTCGACTTTGTCGACAATGGCATCGACAAAATCGCGTGCCGGTGTCTGCGCTGCAGCACGGCTTTCCAGCTCGGAAAATGGCAGCACGCGCCGCCGCTCGGCGACCTCCTCGTGCTTGCGCGCGAGGATTTTTTTCAACACCGTTGGCGTTTCCACTGCATTGCTCATAACTTTAGCCCTTGCGTGAATACAGCCAGCTCTTCCATTTTTTCACCAGCGCGACCGCCGTGAATTTCGTCTTCGGCCAGCGCGACGCCACACTTCCAATTGGTCGCGACTCCCGCGACATATAACGCAGCACCCGCATTCAACGCGATGATATCGGCCGCCTTCGTCCCCATGTCTTCCGCCTTATGTCGGCCGCGCGCGAATGCGGCCTGAATCAGCGTCAGCGATGCCTGCATGTCCGGCACCGTCAGCCCGATCAAACTCTGGCTACGAATGCCAAAGTCTTCGGGCTGCACATCATACTCCTCCACTTTGCCGTTCTTCAGTTCGGCGACATGAGTCGGCGCCGCCAGGCTGATTTCATCGAGGCCATCGTTACCGTGCACCACCAATGCGTGCTCGCTGCCGAGCCGGCCCAGCACCTCGGCGAGCGGGCGGCACAGCTCGCGATTGAAGACACCGACCACCTGCCGCTTCACCATGGCCGGATTCGTCAACGGTCCCAGAATATTGAAAATCGTACGCAGCCCAAGTTCCCGGCGCACCGGCATGGCATGTTTCATCGCGCCATGATGATATTGCGCGAACATGAAGCCGATACCGACTTCGCGAATACAGCGGGCAATCTCGGCCGAATTAATATCCAAACGCACATCGGCCGCTTCCAGCAAATCGGCCGCACCGGTGGTCGATGTCGCGGCGCGATTCCCGTGCTTGGCGACATGCGCGCCCGCCGCCGCCGCGACAAAACTCGCTGCAGTGGAAATATTGAACAGATTCGCGCCGTCGCCGCCGGTGCCGACGATATCGACCAGATACGGCAGATTCGCGACCTCGACCTTGTCGGCTAGTTCGCGCATCACCAGCGCTGCACCTTCGATTTCATCGAGGCTTTCACTTTTCATCCGCAGCGCGACCAGCCACGCGCCGATTTGCGCCGGCGTGCATTGGCCGGTCATCACGGCGCGCATGACATCTTGCATTTCCGCAGTGTTCAAATTCAGATGCTGGGCCGCACGCGCAATTGCGGTTTTGATATCCATACTTCACGACTCCAGAAAATTACGGAGCATGTCGTGTCCGTACTGCGTCAGGATGGATTCCGGGTGAAACTGCACGCCCTCGACCGCCAGCGTTTTGTGGCGTACTCCCATGATCTCGTCGATCTTGCCGTCGTCAGTCTGCGTCCACGCGGTGATTTCCAAACAATCCGGCAGCGTTTCTTTTTCGATAATCAACGAGTGATAGCGCGTCGCTTCGAGCGGGCTCGGCAGGCCGCGAAATACACTGGTGCCATTGTGATAAATCTTCGAGACTTTGCCGTGCATCACCTGGCGCGCGCGCACGACGTTGCCGCCGAACACCGCGCCGATGCTTTGATGACCAAGACAGACGCCAAGCAGCGGAATCTTGCCCGCGAACTCGGCGATCGCCGCCATCGAAATGCCCGCTTCGGTCGGCGAGCACGGACCCGGTGATATCACAATTTTTTGCGGCGCCAGCGCACGAATATCATCGAGCGTGATTTCATCGTTGCGCACCACCTTGATCTCGGCGCTCAACTCACCGCCCATCAACTCACCAAAGTACTGCACGATGTTGTAAGTAAACGAATCGTAGTTATCGATCATCAGCAACATGGGATTCTCCTCAAGCCTTGGTCTGGTTTGCTGTGGATTGCACCATCGACGCCGCGCGAAAAATCGCGCGCGCCTTATTTATGGTTTCCTTCCACTCCAGACGAGGCACCGAATCCGCCACCACGCCGCCGCCGGCCTGTGCATACAAGCGGCCGTCCTTAATCACGGCGGTGCGAATCGCAATCGCCGTATCCATATTGCCGTGCCAGCCGAGATAGCCGACCGCACCGCCGTAAATGCCGCGTTTTACCGGTTCGAGCTCATCGATGATTTCCATCGCGCGCACCTTCGGCGCACCGGATAACGTCCCCGCCGGCAACGTCGCACGCAGCACATCCATCGCCGACAATTCGGGTTTCAATTTGCCGGTCACGTTCGACACGATATGCATCACGTACGCGTAACGCTCGACTGCCATCTGCGCAGTGACTTCGACGCTGCCAATCTGCGCGACGCGACCGACATCGTTACGGCCGAGATCGATCAACATCAAATGCTCGGCGATCTCTTTCGGATCGGCGAGTAATTCAGCTTCGAGCGCTTTGTCTTCGGCTTCGGTGTGACCGCGCCGTCGCGTCCCGGCAATCGGGCGCACGGTGATTTCGCCATTTTCGGCACGCGCGAGAATTTCGGGGCTGGAACCGACAATCTGAAAATTGCCGAGATCGAGAAAATACAAATACGGCGACGGATTCAAATGCCGCAGTGCGCGATAGAAATTCAGCGGCTCGGCGCTAAACGGAATCGACAAGCGCTGCGATGGCACCACCTGCATCACATCGCCGGCGAGTGTGTATTCCTTGATACGCTCGACCGCCGCGTAATATTTTTCCTCGCCGAAATGCGATTCAAAGGCGCTGTCCTGCATCTCGCCCGGCTGCGGTGACAGGGGCGGCAACTGCGGCGCCGGCGCGCGGAGGCGACGCTCAAGTTCATCGAGCCGCGCCTCGGCGCCAGCCAGCGCATTCGGCTGACTCGGATCGGCGTGCGTAATCAGTTTGAGCGTGCCGGCGAGGTTATCGAATACCAGCACATCTTCGGACAGCATCAACAAAATATCGGGCGTGCCGAGTGCATCCGGTGGGCAGGTTTTCGCCAACCGCTTTTCGACATACCGCACGGTGTCATAGCCGAAGTAACCGACCAGTCCGCCGGAAAATGCGGGCAAGCCATCGACCGGCGCGACGCGATAGCGTTTCTGGAAATCCTCGACGAACACCAGCGGATCGGTTTCCGGATGCTGCTCGATAACTTCGCCATCGTGATAAACGCGCACATAGTGGCCGAACACTTTCATCAACGTGCGCGCCGGTAAGCCGATGATCGAATAGCGCCCCCATTTCTCGCCGCCGTGCACCGACTCGAACAAATACGAATACGGCCCGCGGGCGAGTTTTAGATAGGCACTTAGGGGAGTATCGAGATCCGCGAATACATCGCGGTGGACGGGAATGCGATTGAAATTCTGCGCTGCCAATTCGGCAAAAAGTCGGGAATCCATGGGGCTATCCTCGAAGCAAACGGTGATTAAACAGACGGCGCAACCATTACCAAACGCCGCTACGCCAGGGCGATGCTTACCATCGCCAACGCGTAACCTCGCGCACATGCAGTGCGATCTGTTTTTCCAGAGCGAGTGCGCTCACCGTTAATCTCCAGGATCGAGAAGAGTCGCCGGATTGTACCGGACCGCTTCCGCGACAGGCAAAGGGAAATCCGCCGCGCCGAATCAGTCCAGCAGTTCGAGGAATGAATCGATAACAAAATCCGGTTGCTCGAGCGCCACCGGCCGGCCGTGGTTGTAGCCGTAACTGACGCAGACGACCGGCATGTCGGCAGCACGGGCGGCAAGCACGTCATTGCGTGAATCGCCAATCATCACCGCATCTTTCGGCGCAATGCCCAGCTGCGTGCATGCGTGTAACAGCGGCGCGGGATCCGGCTTGCGCTGCGGCAGGGTGTCGCCGCTAACCGCCACCGGCATATAGGCGCGCAACTCGAAATGATCGAGCAACGGTTCGGTGAAACGCGCGCCCTTATTGGTCACGCACGCCATCGGTACGCCGCGCGCGAACCAATGCTGCAACGCCTCGCGCACGCCGGCAAACAAATGACTGCGATCGGTCATGCACGCAGAATAATGGCGCTGATAAACCGGCATTGCAGCGTCGACCGCCATGGCATCGGCGACGAGCCCGACATGAGCGAGCGCCCGTTGCACCAACGTGCGCGCGCCATCGCCAATCCAGCAACCGACCTGTTCATCGGTGGCGCCGCTGCCGTTCAATTCGCGCAGCATCCGATCAATGGCCGTGCTCAAATCGGGCAGACTATGGAGCAAGGTGCCGTCGAGATCGAACAGCAACGCCGCCGGCGCTTTTCCACCCAATAACGAATTCATCATATGGCGGCAAGTTCCGCACGCATCGCATCGATAACGGCTTTGTAATCGGGCTGATTGAAAATCGCCGAGCCGGCGACAAAAGTGTCCGCGCCGGCAGCGGCGATTTCGCGAATATTTTTCGCTGAGATACCACCATCCACTTCGAGCCGAATGTCGAATCCACTCGTATCGATCAGCGCGCGCACTTCGCGAATTTTATCGATCGTCGCCGGAATAAATTTCTGGCCGCCGAAACCGGGGTTCACCGACATCAGCAAAATCATGTCGATTTTGTCGAGCACATAGCGCAGCGGTTCGAGCCCGACATGAGGATTCAATACTAGACCGCTTTTGCAGCCCGCATCGCGAATCAATTGCAGCGAGCGATCGACATGGGTCGATGCGTCCGGGTGGAAAGTGATATAGGTGGCGCCGGCTTTCGCAAAATCGCCGATCAGCTGATCGACCGGGCTCACCATCAGATGCACATCGATCGGCGCGGTGATGCCGTGCTTACGCAACGCCGAACATACCATCGGACCAATCGTCAGATTCGGTACGTAGTGATTATCCATCACATCGAAGTGAACGATATCGGCGCCTGCCGCAAGCACGGTATCTACTTCAGCGCCGAGCTTGGCGAAATCGGCGGAAAGAATCGACGGCGCGATCCAGAAATCGGTCATTGCACACCTGTGGGGTTGTTTGGAAAAGCCGCTATTCTATCTAATCCAATCTTCCCCAGGGCTAACCGCGCCTTCAACCGTGGAAAAAAACGTGGCCGCAAAAAATAATCGACGACAACAATCAACGTATCTCACCCAGCGATTGTTGCCGATGATGTTCGCCGTGTTGTGCATCACCGCTACATCGGCGCAGACGCAAACACCGACAGCTCCCGCTACCGCCCCTGCGCAAAATGCTGCGCCTGCAGCACCCGCCCCAACACCACCGCTGAGCGGCACCACGGGTAACAACAATTCGCGCTACACCGATCGTATTCCCCCGGAGCAATTAATTACGCTCGAAGCCGGCGCCGATAAATTTCAGGCGCGCCACATTCCCGATTTATCGGGTAAACCGCGCGGCGCAGCGATCGTTTTGCATGATTCGGGACAACATCCCAACTGGCCGTTTACCGCAGCGGCGCTCATCGACGATTTGCCATTGCACGGCTGGGATACGTTGAATATCGAACTGCAAGCACCTGCTGATTCATCGCTACCCACTGCGCCGATTAATCCGCCGACCACCGCGGCCAATCCAGCACCGACAACACCTGCCGCAGCGCCTGCGCAACCGGCAGCGAATAATCAACCCGCAGCCGCGCCGCTGGGAATCGAACCGCAGGCCCAAGCGCGCATCGTTGCAGCGGTAAAATATTTTTCCGATCAACAACAGCGCAATGTGGTGCTGATCGGGTTTGGCAGTGGCGCCATTCGCGCGGCGGAATTGATGCGTCAGATGGCGACATTGAGCAATGAAAAATCGACGGCGCCGATCACCGCATTAATTATGGTGGCGCCGCGCAATACCTTGCCCGGCATTGAAATGGATCTGCCGAAAATATTACCGGCAACAGAACTTCCAACACTCGACATTACGCTCGACAGCGAACCACAAACGCGCGCCGATGCGGAGTTGCGTCGACGTGCGGTATTGCATCAGCGCACACGTATTTATCGGCAGATGGAATTACCTCCCGTTAACAATACTAGCGACGCGCAACACAGTGGTTTTGTAAAACGAATCCGCGCGTGGTTGCAGCGCGATGAAGAAAATTCGATGGGCAAATAATCGATAAAGCCAAGGGATTCAAGGCACGAGCTTGGGTGCCATGAGCGCCGAAAGGGGATGTTTTTTTTCGGGGCAGAAGGAGGACCTATCGAAGCTTTCGCGCTGGATTCCTCGCAGAATTTGCCGAGTGTTCCGAGGACGAGTCCGCCCTGCCTTCGACGACAGCGCTACATTGCCCCGAAAGAAAAACATCCCCTTTCGGCGCAACCCGCTTCGGCAATGTACCTTTGTTTAAACGATTTTTTCTTCGGCAATTCGATTCGCTTCCTGCAGTCGCTCCGGCGTGCCAACATCGAGCCATTGTCCCGAATAATATTCGCCGGTAACCAAGCCGTTCAACATCGCATTTTTTAACAACGGAACGATCGAAAACACGCCATCGCTGCATCCATCGAATAACGCAGGAGACATTACGCGAATACCAGTCCAGGTAAGTTTTCGACCCACACCCTCTGCGTGCACCAATCCATTTGCGAGAAAAAAATCACCGTGCGGATGCTGCGCTGGATTATCCGTCAACACCAAATGCGCAAGCCGATTTTTTGCATTGATCGCATCGCGCAATGCCGCCAATTGCTGCAATGGATAATCGGTCCAGACATCGCTATTCAGCGCAATAAACGGATCGTTCCCCAACAATGGCAGCGCGCGAAAAATGCCGCCGCCGCTTTCGAGCGGTGTTTCTTCGCGCGAGTATTCGATGCGTGCGCCGAATTGCGTACCGTCTTGCAAATAATTTTCGATTTGTTCGCCGAGATAAGCATGATTAATCACGATCTCGGTAAAACCCGCGCATACCAAACGTCGCACGTGATGCTCGATCAGCGGCTTACCGGCAACCTGCAGCATTGGCTTTGGCGTGTGATCGGTCAGCGGACGCATGCGCGTGCCGAGTCCGGCCGCGAGAATCATCGCTTTCATTGCGGTGCGAACCGTTCGATCAATTCGGCGAGTGACGCCAATTCGCCGCGCCGCGTGCAGGCACCGCGCAAATACTCGAAGAAACGCGGCACATCGCTCACATATTTCGGCTTGCCGTCACGATGACAAATACGCGCAAAAATACCGATTACTTTCAAATGCCGCTGCACGCCTATGAAATCGCAATCGGCATAAAAATCAGCGAACGTTGCCGGCATGCTTAAATTCGCCGCGCGAGCGCGCTGCCAATAGTCACGCAGCCAAGATTCAACGCGCGCTTCCGGCCAACTGATAAACGCATCTTTGAACAGACAGATCGGATCGTATGCAATTGGCCCATACACCGCGTCCTGAAAATCGAGCACGCCGGGATTCGGTTCGCTCAACATTAAATTGCGTGGCATGAAATCGCGATGCACCAACACTTGCGATTGTCGCAACACGCGCTCGATCAACAGATCGAATAGCGCATCGAGCTCAGCGCGCAAGGTCGCATCGATTGAAATTCCCAAGTGTCGCTGCAGATACCATTCGGGAAATAATTCGAGCTCACGTCGCAACAACGCCGCGCCGTAATGTGGAAAATTGGCGGGCGCGGGAATTTTTTGCACCGCAATTAACGCATCGATTGCATCAGAAAATAAGCGATCGGCGTTGTCGTCATCGAGCACATCAAGATAGGTCTGACGACCGAGATCGCCGAGCAGCAGCCACCCTTGCTCCAGATTTTCGGCCAGTATTTGCGGCACATGAACGTGACCATGCGCCAACAATCGCGCGATATTCACGAACGGCACGCAACTCGCGCGCTCCGCACTCGCATCCATCGCGATCACGCTACGGTCAGGCAGTTGCAGCCGATAGTAATGGCGAAAACTCGCATCCGCCGATGCGGCTTGCAGATCGATCGTAGCAACTGGCACTTGTAGTTGCTGCGCGATCCATTGTTTAAACGCGGATATCGAATGTTTGGATTCAGACATCGAGAGCAATTACCTCTGAGATTTGCTGACGGATGCGCCGCTATATGGCGCCGCAGCTTAACAATTTTGGCCATCGCCTGGTGAATGCATTATCATCCGGGCTCGCTCTAATCCAGGCGGACGAAAGCACTGCTCCGTCTGAAGCATCCATTCAAGTTTCATAAAAAATCCGAGAGCCTGTAATTGACTCACCTATCGCGGCCTACTGCGTATTTTTCGGCGAGCATGTTGCTATTGCCGTGGTCAATCTCGATGGCGCATGCCGAATCGAGCTGGTCATGTCAGCCCGCACCCAACGGCGGCTTCGCGTGCGCTGCTAAACCCATCGATACCACTGCCGCGAAGCCGACTGCGCCAACTGTGACGGCACCTGTTGCTCGACCCGCCGCCCCTGCGACATCTGCGCAGCCGGCAGTTGCGGCGCCCACACCGGCGCCAATTGCTGCCCCAACTCCGGTTCAAGCAACCCAACCGATGGCGACAGCGCAGTCGCCGACCGCCCCTGCGGTGCAAAAGCCCGCGATGGCCGCTGTCGATTCGTGGGATTGGGTGCCGAACGCAGCTGC
>Ga0068862_100000191_pt1 | contig 67742 bp, 53 predicted proteins | sample KBSSwiS52_FD_66598 | JGI IMG/M metagenome (GOLD analysis project Ga0068862, IMG submission 66598) | Switchgrass rhizosphere microbial communities from Kellogg Biological Station, Michigan, USA - KBS Switchgrass S5-2 | ecosystem: Host-associated > Plants > Roots > Rhizosphere > Soil ...
CTGGCTGGGGCGGCAGGATTCGAACCTGCGAATGCCGGTACCAAAAACCGGTGCCTTACCACTTGGCGACGCCCCAGCATGGCGCGAGCCGACGCCCTTAGCGCCTGGCTGCGTCCGGCGGAACCCCCTTCGCGACGGCACCCCCCGCGGTTTCAGGGTCCGCTGGTTCTGAGCCGTTCCAGCACGCCGGCGATCAGCGCGCGGACCGCGTCCGCCCGCTGCGCGTCATCGATGGCCGGCTGCTGGAGCACCAGCCCCATATGCGCGGCGACGGCGAAGTCGTTGGCGACGCGCAGCGCGTCCCGGCGGGCCTGCCATTGCGGAAAGGCCTGCATCATCTGCTCGGTCCAGACCCGATCGAAGCGCTGCGCCGCCGGCAGGAAATGGAGGTTGAGCTCGACATCGGTCCGCGCCGCGACGGCGAGCTCGATATAGGCCGAATAGTGCCGGCTCGTGACGCTGAGCCAATGGCGTTCGGCGGCGACCGCGACGACGATGCGATCGTCGGCACCGTCGGCTGCGCGCTGCGTGACCGCGTTGGTCGACAGCCGCGCATAGCCCTTTTCGACGATGCAATCGATCGTCGCCTCAAGGATGCGCACGCGGGTGTCGCTGCTCTTGCGCTGCTGCCACGGCGCATCGTCCGCGGCGATCAGGTCGGGCCGCATCCTGGCGAGAAGGTCCTGCCGCAACGCGTCCAAGCTAATGATCCCCCTCGTCCGACCCCGTCCGCAGCAGGAACACGGCATGATCGGCGCGGACATTGGCGGCGGCGGCGGAGGTCAGCGAGCCACCGGCGAGGAACCAGGCGCCCTCGACGATGATGCCGCGCTCTCTCACGAACGCGCGGAAATCGTCGATGCTGAGATGGTGGATGTTGGGCGTCTCGTACCACGCCGCCGGCAGGCTCCGGGTCACCGGCATGCGCCCGCCCCACAGCAGCGACAGCCGCACGCGCCAATAGGCGAAATTGGGGAAGGAGACGAAGGCGTGGCGGCCGATGCGCAGCAGATGCGCCATCACCGCATCGGGGCGGCGCGTGGTCTGCAAGGTCTGGCTGAGGATCGCATAGTCGAAGCTGCGATCGGGGTAGCTGGCGAGATCGGTGTCGGCATCGCCCTGGACCACCGACAGTCCGCGCGCGACCGCCGACGACACGTCGCGCGCATCGAGCTCCAATCCGCGCGCATCGACCTGGCGCTCGTCGCGCAGCGCCACCATCAGCGCGCCGTCGCCGCAGCCGATGTCGAGCGCCCGGCTGCCCGGCGCGACGTTCGCGGCGATAATCGCGAGATCGGGCCGGAGCGCGGCGGTCATGCGCCGTTCGCCCGCAGGAAGCCGTCGGCGACGCGATTCATCTCGGGCATGTCGAGCAGGAAGGCGTCATGGCCATAGGGGCTGGAGAGCTCGACGAAGCTGGCCCGCGCGCCGGCCGCGTTGAGCGCCTGGACGATCATCCGCGATTCGCGTGTGGGATAGAGCCAGTCGGTGTCGAAACTGATCAGGCAGAACCGCGTCGGCGTGCGCCTGAACGCAAATGCGAGCAGCCCGCCATGTTCCTCGGCGATGTCGAAATAATCCATCGCGCGGGTGATGTAGAGATAGGAATTGGCGTCGAAGCGGTCGACGAAGCTGATCCCCTGGTGGCGCAGATAGCTCTCGACCTGGAAGTCGGCGTCGAAGCCGAAGCTCTTGGCCCCGTCCTGATTGTCGGGCCGCGCCTGCAGCCGGCGGCCGAATTTCTCGGTCAGCCCCGCTTCGGACAGATAGGTGATGTGCGCCGCCATCCGCGCGACCGCCAGCCCGGCCGCCGGCGCGGGGCGTCCGCCATAATAATCGCCGCCGCGCCAGTGGGGATCGGCCATGATCGCCTGCCGGCCGACCTCGTGGAAGGCGATGTTCTGCGCGCTGTGCCGCGCCGCCGACGCGATCACCAGCGCCGCGCGGACGCGTTCGGGATAGCTTGCCGCCCATTGCAGCGCCTGCATGCCGCCCATCGATCCGCCGACCACCGCCTTGAGCACCGCCACGCCGAGATGATCGAGCAGCATCGCCTGCGCGCGGACCATGTCGCGGATCGTGATCACCGGGAAATGCATCGCGAACGGCTCGCCGGTCGCCGGATCGGTCGACGCCGGGCCCGACGACCCCATGCAGCTGCCGATCACATTGGCGCAGACGATGAAGTGACGTGCCGGATCGATCGGCTTGCCCGGCCCCACCATCCGCGTCCACCAGCCCGGCTTGCCAGTGATCGGGTGGGCCGAGGCGACATGTTGGTCGCCGGTCAGCGCGTGGCAGATCAGGATCGCGTTGGATCCGCGGGCATCGAGCGTGCCATAGGTTTCATAGGCGATCTCGACCGGCGCGAGCGTGCCGCCGCCATCCAGCGCGAGCGGACCGGGCAGGATCGCGTGGCGCGCGAGGCCGTAACGCTGGTCTTCGGACATCGCGCGGCTGTTAGGCTGGCGCGCGGCGCGGTTCAACAAGGCAATCGGATGAACGGCGGACTTCTTCCCTCTACCGCTTGCGGGAGAGGGAAAGACGCCGAAGGCGGCGAGGGTGAGGGCCTGAGCGCGTCCACCCTTCAGGCCCTCACCCTGACTTGCTTCGCAAGTCTGTCCCTCTCCCGCAAGCGGTAGAGGGTTTGGTTGCCAGCACCTTGCCTTCGCGCCGTCGTTCCGCCATGCGCCTGCGCCATGTCCGCTCCCGCATCCGCCCCCGTCCCGAAACCCTGGATCATGGGCATCGCGCCCTATGTGCCCGGCCGTTCGACCACCGACGACGGCCGCAAGGTCGCCAAGCTCTCGTCGAACGAGAACCCGCTCGGCACCAGCCCGCTGGTCCGCGAAGCGTTCGCGAAGGCGGCGGACAGCCTGCATCGCTATCCCGACGCCAGCGCCGCGGCGCTGCGCGAGACGATCGCCGCGCGCTATGGCCTCGATCCGGCGCGGATCATCTATGGCACCGGCTCCGACGAGGTGCTGCACCTCGCCGCCGGCGCCTATTCGGGGCCGGGCGACGAGGTGATCTACGTCCGCTATGGCTTCTCGGTCTACGACATCGCCGCGCGCCGGACCGGTGCGACCCCGGTGGTGGCGCCCGACCGCGACTATGCGACCGATGTCGATGCGATCCTCGCCTGCGTGACCGACCGCACCACCGTCATTTTCATCGCCAATCCCAACAATCCGACCGGGACCTACAGCACCCGCGACGAGATCGCGCGGCTGCATGCGGGCCTGCGTCCCGACATCCTGCTCGTCATCGACCAGGCCTATGCCGAATATCTCGACGCCGACGCCCAGGACGGCGCGTTCGAGCTCGCGCAGACCGCGCCCAACGTGGTGATCACCCGCACCTTTTCGAAGATCTACGGCCTCGGCGCCGAGCGCATCGGCTGGGGCTATGGATCGGCCGAGGCGGTCGCGGCGATGCATCGCATCCGCGCGCCGTTCAACATCACCACCGCCGGCCAGGACGCCGCGATCGCGGCGATCGGCGACCTCGCCTGGGAAGCCGCCAGCCGCGACCATAATCGCGAATGGCTGGGCTGGCTGACGCGCGAAGTGGCGGCGATGGGCAATCACGGCCTGCGCGCGGTGCCCAGCCACGCCAATTTCCTGCTGGTGCTGTTCGAAGGCGCGCTGACCGCCGAGCGCGCGTACAAAGGTCTGATGGACAAGGGCTTCATCGTCCGCTGGCTGCCCGGCCAGGGCCTGCCGCACGGGCTGCGCATCACCGTCGGCACGCCCGACGAGACGCAGGGCCTCGCCAGGGCGCTGCGCGAATTGTGTGAAGCGCCGGGCGCGCTGGGCGAGACGGGGGCCTGATGCTGCCGTTCGCGCGGATCACGATCATCGGGCTGGGGCTGATCGGCTCGTCGCTGGCGCGCGCGATCCGCCAGCACATGCCGACGGTGCGGATCACCGGCCATGATGCCGATCCGGCGGTGCGCGAGGCGGCGCGCGCGCTCGACCTCGCCGAGGACATCACCGACACTGCCGGTGCCGCGGTGACCGACGCGGAGTTCGTGATCCTGTGCGTGCCGGTGGGCGCGATGGGCGCGGCCGCCGCCGAGATCGCCGACGATCTGCCCGCCGGCGTGATCGTCAGCGATGTCGGATCTTGCAAGGCGAGCGTCGCCGCCGCGCTCGCCAAAGCGCTGCCCGGCGTGACCGTGATCCCCGCCCATCCCGTCGCCGGCACCGAGAATAGCGGGCCGCAGGCGGGCTTCGCGACGCTGTTCCACAAGCGCTGGTGCATCGTGACGCCGGCAGCCGACGCCGATCCGAACGCGGTCGCGCGCGTCGAGGCGTTCTGGCGCGCACTGGGCGCCGACGTGGAGACGATGGACGCCGCGCATCACGACCTCGTCCTCGCCGTCACCAGCCATCTGCCGCATCTGATCGCCTATACGATCGTCGGCACCGCCTCCGACCTCGAGACCGTGACGCGCGGCGAGGTGATCAAATATTCGGCCGGCGGCTTCCGCGACTTCACCCGCATCGCCGCATCCGACCCGACGATGTGGCGCGACGTGTTCCTCTCGAACAAGGAGGCGGTGCTCGAAATGTTGCAGCGTTTCTCCGAGGATCTGTCGGTGCTGCAGCGCGCGATCCGCTGGGACGATGGCGACGCGCTGTTCGACCTGTTCACGCGGACGCGCGCGATCCGGCGCAGCATTATCGAGGAAGGCCAGGACGATGCCCGGCCGGACTTCGGGCGCGCGCATCCGTAAGGCGAGGGGCTGATCGCCGGAGCGTGTTTCGCTGTATTCTCGCTGTTCTTTCAGCGGGAGCGCGGTCCCTTGCCCCGTGCGGCGAGCCGGTCCGAACCCCATGCCGCGGAGGCGGGGCGGGACGATGTCGGGCCGGCCTTCGGAGGCGCGCATCCGCAGGGTGCGGAACCGACCGCCGGACTCGCGTTTCGCTGTTTTTCCGCTGTTCTTTCAGCGGAAGCGAAGTCCCCTGCCCCGTGCGACGAGCCGGTCCGCACCACACGCCGCGGAGGTGGGTCGGGACGATGCCCGGCCGGACGTCGGACGCGCGCATCCGCAGGGCGCGGGGCTGACCGGCGGATCGCGTTTCGCTGTTTTTCCGCTGTTCTTTCAGCGGAAGTGCGGTCCCCTGCCCCGTGCGGCGAGCCGGTCCGAACGACATGCCGCGGAGGTGGGGCGGGACGATGCCCGGCCGGACATCGGACGCGCGCATCCGCAGCGCGCGGGGCTGACCGCCGGATCGCGTTTCGCTGTTTTTCCGCTGTTCTTTCAGCGGAAGCGCGCTCCCCTGGCCCGTGCGGCGAGCCGGTCTGAACCACACGCCACGGCGGATGCGGAGCGGCTGCGCGGGCTGTATTTCCCTGTAAATATCTGTGTGGACCGCCTGCGGCGCTGCCATGACCGCCGCGACCGCCTCGCGCTGCGGAGCCAGGTCCTGCCCGCTCCTTCCCCACGCGTCCTGGGCCAGCCGTTCCGCCTCGGCCTGAAGCCGCCGTTCCGCTGTTTCCCGCTGTTCCTGCTGTAGTTGCACGCGCGCGACGATCTCCGCCTGCATCGCCGCCGACGCCGGCTTGGCCAGCCGATCGCCGCGCTGGACGATCATCGCCATCCCCCGCTCCGCCTCACGCGGCGCGATCTGGCCGGCGGCGACTGCGGCGACCAAGGCGTCGACGATATCGGTGCTCGCGCGCAGCTCCGGCAGATCGAACGCGACTCGGTCGCGATCCTGCGGAGCGGCGCGATCGAGGAAGAGGCAGGAAGCGGCGATATTGCCGTCGAGCGCGCGATCGATCAGCGTCTGCACGATCGCCTCGATCTGCTGCTCGAGCAGCGCCTCGGCGACGGGCGTGGCCTTGTTGCGCGCGACCTTGGGTCGGCCTGCGGAAGGCCGGACCGGCCGGGCGCGCCAAGTTTCCGCCGTTTCTGCAGACATGCGCCTTCGCCTCCATCGAGCGACATCCGGGTTCGAATTGGAACGTACCATGAACATTGGATGATGGCAAGTTTTGGCGCGCCTCGTGTCCGGCCGCGCTCGCGCGAAACGTCATTCCAATTCATATGGTGCGGCGGTCTTTGCAGAAGCCAACCGTTCGACTCGCCTCCCTTGTCGCGGGAGAGGGTGTTGCGGGACCAAGCCGAGCGCGCCGTGCCAGCGATAAAGGAGAGTGCCCGAGCCAGCATCGAGCCAGCACGTTCGCTTGACCCACCCACGGCGCCTGATCGAAGTACCCGACGAGCAGCGCGGGCCTCCGCTATCCGAGCACTAGGCGGCATTCCCACCTTGGCCCTTAGCTGGTCACCCGCTATGAAGAGTCCTTGACGGGTGTAGGTGAAACGCGCGAACCGCGGGGGCCTTGCTGCTAACGACAGCGACTCGGTCGCACTATGGAAAGACGCTTCGGGGTGGGATGGCTAGCGAGATACAGAAACACCTCTGGGCGGACCTGGCCAATGCGCCGGACGCGCCAGGCGTTTACGCGTGGTATTACAGCCCGGAAATCACCGACTTCGACCTCGAGCGGACGATTGAGACCGTCCGCTCAGCGACCGATCGCGCGGAGGCCGAGCGCGTGATCAGGGCGATGCTCGACGGCCGGCTCTTTCACTACTTCCGGGAGGAACCTTACACCGCTGCCCTGAGCGGACCGCTGAAGCCGACTTATACCGGCTCATTGGAGCATGACACGGCAGCATCGAGTAGCCTCGTCAGCCGATTGGCAACGGAACCGGACCGCCTCCGCACGATCCGGGACGTCCTGGCGCTCTCGGCCCCTATGTTCGCAAGTCCACTTTATATCGGGATGGCTACGATCCTCAAGAGCCGCCTCGCGCGTCATAAGGAATTGATCGAGCGGTTCCGCTCTGTTGTGCCGCGCGATGGACAGTTGAACCGAAATACCGACGCCGGCTTCGCGTGGCAAGTCGCTAAGAGAAAGATACCTCCTGAGCGCCTCATCGTATTTACGTGCTCAACGCCGAGCGATGATGGCACGGCAGTCGACATCGAGAACATTCTGAACCGAATTTGTTATCCGATCTTGGGAAGAAACTGACATGAGTCTTGGCCTAAGCGTATCTTCTGCTCTCAACCTCACGCTGTCGGGATCAGTCGGCACTTTCAGCGTCGGCACTGGCCAAGGTGACCAGAAGACTGTGGAAGTGAAATACTTCCTCACGCACGTTGGTTTGAATTTCGGCAGCGGTGCCAATGAAGAGGTGCTGAAGCATCTCGCGCCGGTACGGGAGATTTTCCCGACCTCCGATCTGGAATTTGACGAGATCATGCAGCGCGACATCGATGATGCACGTGTGTCCTCAGAGCTTGTCCCTTACCTGCTCGACCACCGCTCTCGCGACCTCGTCAAGCTGTTTCCGCCGATCATCGTTGTCGTTATGCCCGTCCAAGAGCTCGATAACCGTCCTGCTGATTACTACCCAAGGGTGGAGTCCGAGACCCGGCAGATGTCGGATCACATTTTGGAGATCACCCGTTCGGGGCCGTTGGGCCAAGAACTCTTTGAGTTTCAGCAGCCCCGTCAAGGTGACGTCCTCTTTGAACACGATCTGGTGAAGCTCCGCCTCAACACCAATCGTTCGAAGCTGGTCATTGTTGATGGCCAGCATCGTGCGATGGCCCTGCTTGCCATTTATCGAAACCTGAAGCAAGACTGGTCGGACGCGATGCGCGCGCCGTACAAAGATTATTACGAGGAGTGGACACCGAACTATATACGTCAGTTCTCTCTCAACAATATCAGCTTACCCGTTATGTTCTGCACGTTCCCCGCGCTCGATGAGACATATGGCGGCGGTTACAACGTGAAGATGGCGGCGCGCTCGATCTTCCTGACACTCAACAAAACGGCGCGCCAGGTATCGGCGTCGCGCAATCGGCTCCTAGATGATAACGACCTGATCGCGCTCGTTCTGCGAGACACGCTCTCGACCATCAAAAAGAAGGATGCCCGTTCGAGCGCCTCGCTTCGCATCTCAAACGTCGAGCTTGATCAGGCGCACGACCGCGTAAAAATCGACAGCCCGATCGCCATGACGGGCGTCAACCATATCTACTACTTCATTGAACACATCCTACTTAACAAGCGCGACGAGGACGTAAACGGCGCCAAACCTCGTTCGGGGAAGTTCTACAAGAGAACGGAACTGCAAAGCGCCGGGGCTCTCGAACGCCTCGACGGGCGCAATGTACTCGGGGCAGATATAGCTGATGCGACGACGCGGGACTTCTACACTCCCGAAGCCGGCGAAAAGCTTACGGAGCAATTTCGAGAGCGCTTCGGAAGATACATCGTTGCGGTCTTCGAGCAGTTCCAGCCCTTCGAGGCGCACGCCAGCGCCGTGCTGTGGCTGGAGCAGCAGCTTCAGGCCCAATCGAATACGAAGTTGCGCCCCATCCTCTTCGAAGGTCAGGGCATTGGCCGCACCTTCTCCGCGCACCAGGAGAATCTCGCTAACAAGCTGCGATCCGGCGAGTTTGGGTCTGAGGCGACGAAGATTCGAGAGATCGCTGATCGGCTGAAGGCGACGCAAAAGCTCGTTCAGGATTTCGTTCAGAAGCTTCGCCAGCAGCGGGCAGACCGCTTCCTCGCGAGCGTGTCGGATAAGCGGACGCTCCGTCTCGACGATGGCGCCTATCAGCCGAAGGTACTTGAATTCATCAACGACCTATATGACAATGTCCTGACGACCGTCGCATTCCAGTCCGCCCTTGTTGCGGGTTTCTTCGGTGAGATTGAACGGTGCAACCTCAAGCGGACCAAGGAAGACGCCGCGCCCATCGACGTCCAGACAGCGTTTGACGGCTACCTCGTGGAGCTGAACGCCTTCTTGTCCCCGTCGAAATCGGGCGACGTACGGCGCCTAATCGAATTGTTTGTCGGCACACCCGAGGGGGAAATCCGTGACTGGAAGGTTGCCCCGTCCCCCTCGACCTTCCGTCGCGTCGTCTATCGAGGCGAAATGCAGCCCGATCAGTGGCCCAAGTATAAATACTTGCTTTTGGAAATTTGGCGCGCCGAGGGGACAGACCTTGCCGAATCCCTTCGGCAGGAACGGGACAAGTGCCGCAACCAGGTCTTCAACTCGCTTCTCGACGAGTATCGGAAGGAATTCCTCGAAAGGAACCTTAAGCGCGAGGAGAATCTGACGGCGCAGGACCGGACAGAGATCACGAATGCCGCCTATGATGCATTCCGAAATTTCCTGAAGAATGTGGGTTGGCGATATCAGGACGTGCCCAGTAAGACCGCCTTGTTGGAATCTCCGAAGATCGAGGACGCGACGGAGGCGCCGCCAGCCGAGGAAACTTGGGAGTCGGTCGAGGATGCGGAAGAGGCCGAATGACCGCCCGACCGATCTATCTGGACAGCTTCTCCACGACAGTCTTGGCGCCAGAAGCGCTTGAGGCGATGAAGTCGGTGTGGAGCGAGCCCGGTAACGCCTCGTCGCCCCATGGCGCCGGCCAGCGGGCGCTGGCGGCGCTTGAACGCGGTCGCATGCAGGTCGCCAACCTGATCGGCTGCCTGCCTGGAGAAGTTGTGTTCACGTCGGGAGCCACCGAAGCGAATAATCTCGCTCTTCGGGGCGTCGCAGACTGGGCGCGTCGCGGAGGAACCCACCGGCGCCGGGTTATTGTCAGCGCTATCGAACATAAAGCAGTGTTGGAGTCGGCCAAACATTTGACCCTCGACGGCTTCGAGATGGTGATCGCTCCGGTCGACGGCTTTGGGGTCGTCAACATGGAGCGTCTCGACGAACTCATTGACGACAATACGCTTCTTGTCTCGATCATGCTGGTCAATAACGAGACCGGGGTGATCGAGCCGCTTAGAAAAGTCAGGGACTTGGCGCGCCCGCGCGGCGCGCTACTCCACTGCGACGCTGCCCAAGCGGCAGGCAAACTGCCGCTAGACGTCATCGAACTGGGCGTCGACTATCTCAGTGTCTCTGCCCATAAGCTATACGGGCCGATGGGTGTAGGCGCTCTCTATGTCGCCTCCGATGCGCCGAAGCCGATCGCTCAGGCGTTCGGTGGCGGCCAAGAGCGCGGCATGCGTTCGGGCACCGAGCCCATTCCTCTGATCGCCGGTTTTGGCACGGCGGCAGAAGTGGCGCAGCGCTCAATGGCGGATGACGAGCGGAGGGCGGCTGGCCTAGTGAACGAGTTTCTCCAAACTCTAAAGAACTTGGACGTTTCATGTCGACGGATCACCGGCACCGCTCCAGTTGTAACTGGCGGACTTGCGCTTTCGTTCCCTGGCGTCAGTGCAGATGATCTAGTAGGCAAAGTTTCTCCGTATCTCCATATTTCAACGGGATCCGCCTGCTCTTCTGGTCAGATTTCACCTTCGCATGTACTGACTTCTATGGGATTATCGCGAGACGATGCATCTTCAGTTGTTCGATTTTACTTCTCGAGATTCACAACACATCAAGACGTATTGGATTCAGCCGCGATTTTAGCGCGAGCACTCGCAGCCGCCGTATCACCACTGGACGATCCCGCCAGTCCTCGGTATGATGCGCCGCATGAAACATGCGCTCACCGACCCTGAGATTCGCGGGCAGTTTGCCGGCCACGAGACGTTTCCACTTCGCCTTTTGTGGCTGAAGAAGGCTTACGACGCTGTGACGGGCGGCGCGTCGCTTGGAACATTTCACGAACATTCAGCAATTGCAAGATTTGGCGTCGGTCGAAACATGGCGGTGTCGATGCGCTATTGGTCTCTCGCGACCGGTTTCGTCGAGGAACGCGAAAGAACAATTCAGCCAACGGCGCTCGGTAACGCGATTCTGGCCGACGACGGCTTCGACCCATATTTGGAGCGACCCGCTACAGTTTGGCTCGCGCATTGGGGCGTGGCCGCAACGCCAGAGTGGACGAGCACAGCCTATTTTGCCTTCAATGGACTGGCTTCGATCGAATTCGACGCTTCGAGCCTTGTCGATGAGTTGATGCAGATTGTTCACGAGCGAGGATGGCGAGCCACTCAGAACACATTGAAGCGCGATGTCGAAGTCTTCTTACGAAGCTATGTTCGCCGCGATGGCGTTTCCACCGACGATGCCGCGGAGCCGTTACTCGCTGAACTCGGTTTGATCCGCGAGGCGCGCCTTGGCGGGTGGTTTGAATTCGTCCGTGGACCAAAGCCAAGCTTGGCAGATGGCATTTTCGCCTATGCCCTCAATGAATTCTGGGAGCGGTCCGGCGGCGCAGTCGCGATCACCGCCGAGCAGGCGTGTTACGCACCGGGGGCGCCGGGGCGTGTGTTCAAACTCGATGAAGACAGCGTCATCACCCGTCTGATGCGGATGGAGGGTGTCACCAATGGCGCGTGGCGCTGGACGGATACGGCCGGACTCCGACAGCTTCAGCGGGTCGAGACCGTCGATCCAGCAGCCATGATCGCTGCAGCATACGGTCACCGCGACATGCTCCGGAGGGCCGCATGATCCCTCTGGCGCGGTCCGTCACGATCAACCGACGTTTCGCTCGTTCGGCTCGGCTCGACACGGATCTTCAAGGGACACCGGCACTCGTCGGCTACGTGTTGCAGGCGAGCGTTGCGAAATCGCTAACCACGATGGCCGCAAGCCATCTCGAAGCAGGTCAGGGGGCGTTCACCTGGACGGGGCCATATGGTGGCGGCAAATCGAGCGCCGCACTGCTTGTCGCCAACCTCATCACTGGTGAACCGACTAACCGCAAGATTGCGCGAAAGATCGCAGGTCGCGAACTGACTGCCGTCTATGACAATGCCTTTCCAAACGGCAACGGAAGTTGGGCGGTTGTTGCCGTTACCGGCAGTCGTGCCGAGTTGCTTCAATCCATAGTCGATGCGGCTGCGCCGGCCCTGAAATGGACCAAGGCGGCGCAGGCCCGCGCGGCGGTCAGCAATGAAGCCCTGATTGACGCGCTGTCAGCATCTGCGAGCACGAGATTCGCTGGCGTGGTCTTGATCTTGGACGAGCTTGGCAAGCTCCTTGAGTATGAGGCGGCAAGTGGCGGGGATATTCACCTGCTGCAGGATCTTGCTGAACGTAGCTCGCGCAGCGAGGGGCGGCTGGTCGTAATAGGCATCCTCCACCAGGCATTTGAGCAATATGCCGCGCGCGTATCGCGAAACGCGCGGCAAGAATGGGCAAAGGTTCAGGGCCGATTTCAAGATGTGCCTTTCCTAGCGGGGGCGGACGAGTCCGTCGCGCTGCTTGCGCAGGCGATCACCGCCGAGAACCGACCGGCCTCATCGGACAAACTCGCCGCGCGCGTTGCGGATGGGGTCGCGCGCCGCAAGCCCACCAGCATAGAGCATCTTACAAAGACACTGGCTGAGTCGTGGCCGCTTAACCCGGTCACAGCTCTTTTGCTCGGCCCAGTGTCCCGACAGCGTTTCGCACAAAACGAGCGCTCCGTCTTCGGCTTTCTGAGTTCCGCCGAGCCTGCCGGTTTTCAGGAATTCCTCGCCTCCGCCGAGAGCGAAGCGACATACGGTCCGGACCGTCTTTGGGACTATTTAGTCGCGAACTTCGGCATGGCGCTGACAGCTGGCACTGACGGAGGCCGCTTTAGCCTCGCGTTTGAAGCTGTGGAAAGAGCGGCCGTCAAAGGTTCGTCCGTCCATGTTAGACTTACGAAGGCCTCAGCGACCATCGAGTTTTTCCGCAATGGATCAGGACTCGCGGTCGCCGACGATTTCCTTCGTGCTTCGGTTCCAGACCTGGAGACTGCCGTCGTAGACAAGGCAGTCGCCGATCTAGTCGATTGGGCTGTGCTGATTCGGCAGCCGCGTTTGGGTGGTTACGCACTATTTGCGGGTAGCGACTTCGACCTAGAGGACGCGATCGGACGTGCGGTCGCGCCCCTATCGACGAACCAGCTTGAGAGCTTGCCGCAACGCGCCGGTCTCGGTTTTGCCGCGGCGAAGCGGCACTACTTCCGTACCGGCGCGCTCCGCACATTCGAGGTCATCCTTCAACAGCTCGGTGACGAAGACGACACAGACACCGTTGCTGCACATCTCGCAGGACACCGGATCAAGGGCGCCGGCATGCTCGTCCTTATGATCAGCGATGGCACGTTGAGCGGGAACGAGATCGACAGCCGCTGCAAAGCCATCGCGAAAGTCCTGAAAAAGGAGGGCGTTATCGCCGCCATCGGCGGAGCTTGCGACAGTTTTGCCCTCCGCACCAGCGCCGCCGAGATGTTCGCGGTCGAAAGAGTCTTTCGAGATCATCCGCAGCTTGAAGGGGATCGCATCGCCCGGCGCGAATTGGCCGCACGTCAATCCGCGACAACCGATACGTTGCATCGCGAGCTTGAGGCTGCGCTCAATAACGCGCGCTGGTGCGTCGCACCGGGACCTGCGCTTTCCCTCAGAGTGCCCGTATCGATCGTCGCAAGCGCGCTCGCTGACGCAGCATATCCACACGCTCCGCTTCTCAAAAGTGAGCTACTGCAACGGGATCGACCGTCATCCAGCGCCATGGCGGCCGTCCGCGAGCTTTGCCATGCGATGGTACGCCATGCCGATCAGGAGAACCTCGGCATCGTTGGCTATCCTAGCGAGATGGGACTGTACCTGACGGTACTCGCTACGTTTGGACTGCATCGGATCGGCTCCGACGGCGCATTCGGCTTCTATGCTCCTGACGACGGCACCGATGGCGCTAGTCTTGGACCAGCGTGGGCCGTGATCGGTGAAGCCGACGAAGCGCGGCTCGATCATGTCTATGAGACTTGGGCAAAGCCGCCCTATGGCCTAAAAGCCGGTGTCATGCCGGTATTGGCGCTGGCTGCCCTACTCGCGATGCGCAACGACCTTGCCATCTACCTTGATGGAGTCTTCCAAACCACGCTCGACGATGTTTTTGTCGATAAGCTTCTTCAGCGGCCCGGCGAGATCAGGGTCAAACGGATCGACCGGGATGTGCGTGAAGAAGCATACCTCGACGATCTTGCGCGGTGCTTCGACCTTGGAATCGTCACTAGTTCCCTGCCGATCGCCCAAACTCTGTTCCAGCGCTACGAGAACCTTACCCCATTTGCTCAACGCACGGAGCGACTGGGCAACACGGCGAAGGACGTTCGTCGCGTCGTTCTACGGGCGCGCGATCCAGAAGCTCTTTTGTTCGAAGATCTGCCCGCGGCGCTCGGCGACGAACTGAACGCGCAACTCGTTTTGGACGCCGTGGATGAGGCGGAGCGGGCATACCCAGAGTTACTCGCCGAGCTGAAAGGATCTCTCGGTCGCGCTCTCGCTGTCGACCCGGCGACGTTCGCCGGTCTGCGCAGTCGAGCGGCATCCGTGAAGAACCTGACGAACGACTTTGCGTTCGAAGGTTTTGCCATGCGGGCGGCCGCCTTTGAGGACGGAGACGGCGATATAGAAGGCGTCGCCAGCGTGCTGGTACATAAGCCCGCTCGCAACTGGTCGGACCGCGACCGAGAGCAGGCGCTAGTTCAGATGGCTCGCTACGGACAGCAGTTCCGTGAGTTAGAGGCGCTCGCTGTTGTTCGTGATCGTCGATCTAACACGGAGGCGCTAGCACTAATTGTCGGGGTCGATCCAAATATTCCGGCCTTACATCGGTCGTTCATCCTAACCGAAGACGAACGGCGTGCAGCTGATAGCCTAGCGGATCGCGTTTTAGGCACCCTTCGCGGCGGGAAAGTACAGGATCGCGTCCAGCTCGCCGCGCTCGCGCGCGCGGTTGTAACAGTTGCCGCTGAGCAAAAGTGGGAGGTCGCGTAATGGCCGAACGCCACATTTTGGGAATTTCTGGTGGCCGCGACAGTGCCGCGCTCGCGGTGCATATGCGCGCGACGCGACCGGACCTCCCAATCGAGTACTTTTTCACGGACACCGGCAAGGAGCTACCGGAAGTATATATCTTCCTAGATCGGCTAGAAGGTTTCCTCGGAAAGCCGATCCACCGACTCAATCCTGACCGTGATTTCGATTTCTGGCTTGCCGAATACGGCAACTTCCTGCCTTCGCCACGCACCCGCTGGTGCACGCGTCAACTGAAGCTCCGACCGCTCGAACACTGGATTCGACCGGACCTGGAGACGGGGACGATCATCCATTCATACGTCGCCATTCGCGCCGACGAGCCTACGCGAGAAGGCTACCAGGCGACCCACGAGAACATGCGCGTTCACCTCCCCCTCAGGGAGGCAGGCATCGACAAGGCGGGCGTAATCGACGTGCTGCGTCAGGCCGACGTGGGTGAGCCCGCCTACTACGAATGGCGCTCACGATCAGGTTGCACCTTCTGCTTCTTTCAGCAGAAAATCGAATGGGTCCGGCTCGCGGAACGTCATCCAGACGCGTTTGCCGAGGCGATTCGCTACGAGAAGACTGCGCTGAAGGATGGCAGTCCTTTCACCTGGAGCCAAGGTGAAAGCTTGACGGAGCTTGCGCAGCCCGAGCGGGTCGAAGCGATCAGATCTGACTACGCCAAGCGATTGGAGCGACTTAGGTCTCGCCGACCCCGAAACCCGTTGTCCGCGCGTGTGCCTACGACGGACGACGACGTCTATGGCGTTGAAGAAGCCGAGGGCGGCTGCATTATCTGCCATAAATGATCGTGATCTAATCGCGTGCCTCCGACCGCTTCAGTCTCGGACCACTACGACACATGAACGAACGTCCACATGCAAAATCGATCGAAGCAATTCGCTATGCTGGGTTGAACGCTAAGCAGTCAACACACGCCACCTTTCCAGTGACCAGCGTTGCGGCAGCAGCAGCGCCGTAAGCGCAGACCGCAGCTCGACCAGCGGCGCGCGGGCTTCGGGGCTGAACGCCGCCTTGCGCGTCGGCGGCGGCGAATGGCGTCAGCGGCGCGATTGATATATCGGGTATAGGTGAGGCGGAGTGCGTCCGGGAGCGGGCTGCATTTGAAGGCGACCCGCGGCACTATCGACGTCGCCGTCAACCACGCCGTAGCGGCCCCACTGCGCAACTGGGTGAGACCTTCAGCGCATCCGGGGTTGGATCATGATCCGCGCGATGGCAGACAGGGTCGGATGACGACACTCCTCCTGGCGGGCGCTACGGGTCTGGTCGGCGGCGGCGCGCTGGCCGTGGCGCTGGCGGACGCGCGCGTCTCGCGGCTGGTCGCGCCGACGCGCCGGCCGCTGCCGCCGCATCCCAAGCTGCTGAACCCGATCGTCGACAGCGCCAGCCTGCCGCGCGACGCCGCATGGTGGCAGGTCGACGGCGCGATCTGCGCGCTGGGGACGACACGGGCGCTGGCAGGATCGGCGGCGGCCTTCCGCGCGATCGATCTCGATTTTGCGCTCGCCATCGCGACGCTGGTCCGGGCCGGCGGCGTGACCCGCTTCGCGCTGACCTCGTCGCTCGGCGCCGATCGGCGATCGCGATTGCTCTACCCGCGCACCAAGGGCGAGCTGGAAGAGGCGGTGCGCCGTCTCGACTTCGCTTCGCTGACGATCGTCCGGCCGGGCTTCCTGGGCGGACAACGCGACGCGCTGCGCGTGTTCGAACGGATCACGGGCGCGATCCTGCGCGTCGCCGCGCCGCTGCTGCCCGTCGGCGCGCGGATCAGCCCCGCCGCGACGGTCGCGGCGTTGCTGGTCGAGGCGGCGATCGGGGCGGGCGCTGATACGCATGTAGTCACGTCGCGCGATATCGCGCTGGCCGCAAGGGAGAATCGCCGCTGAACTGGCGGCCGCTGATGGGTGGTTGATGGGGATTGGCCGCACTGCGACGCCGTGGTTTCGCGCGTCGCGGATGATCTGGGCCGGGGCGTCATCGACGCATCGCGTAAATAATTTAGTATTGTTGTCTAATTGAATTTTGCATGGAATTGAAATTCCTTGATATTCTGACCTTGGTCTAGGGTTGTCTTCGTGGTCATGGACGAGCGTTGGCGCTGAGGTGTCCATGCCGCATGATCGCGGTCAGGCGAGGTAGGTGGACGTCCCTGATGTCCCCGACGCGGTCAGAGCCGCGACACTATAAGCGGGATCGTCCGGTATTTGGCCTTCGGTCGGTCCTGGCTGGGGTCAGTTCCAGCAGAACTCGGTTTCCGACTGCCAAAGGCGGTGGAGCAGGATGGCAAGCTTGCGGGCAACGGCGATGCGAGCGCGGTTGGGGCCCTTGGTCTTGGCGAGTGCCTTGCCCCATGTCTGCAGCGGTGAAGGCCGCTTGACCCGGACGAGCAGGCTGTTGGCCGCTTCGTAGAGCGCCGATCTGAGCATGCGATCGCCGGCCTTGGAAATGCGCCCCTTGTAGTCGCGCTCGCCGGACTGGTTGCGTCTGGGGACGAGCCCGGCGAACGCGCCGACATCCTCGCCCCGATCGAACCGGTCGGGATCCTCGATGCTGCTCTTGAAGGTGAGCGCGGTCATCGGCCCGACGCCGGGCACGGTCATCAGGCGGCTCGCGACGGGATCGGCCGCGGCGCTGGCCGCGAGAAGCTTTGTCGAACGCCTGATCTGGACCTCGAGTGCCTCCAGGCTCTCGACCAGCGGCTGCATGACCGCCTTGAGCTCGGGCTTCTGCGCGAACAGCGCGGCGAGCCGCTCGGTTCGCTTGTTGGGCGTCGTCACCTGTCCCATGCGCAGCCCGAACAGCTTGAGCAGACCGCGCAACTGGTTCGCCATCGACCGGTGCGACCTGCAAAGCTGTTCGCGGATCTTCAGCTGCGCCCGGTCGATGTGCGTCGTTTCCTGCTTGATCCGTACTGCCTTGAACCAACCCGTCCGCGCCAGCTGCGCCAAACCCTCGGCGTCATGCGGGTCGCTCTTGTTGACCCGTGTCGACAGCACCCCCTTGGCGTGCCGCGCACAGATGCACGTCACCGGCACATCGCGCTCGATCAGCCCGTGGTACAGGAATGCCGACAACGCCCCCGTCTCCAGAACCACGCGGACAAGCCCGCCAGCACGCCGGCGAAGTGTTTTCGCCAGCACATCGGGGTCCGTCGCACACACCCCGCGCCACACGATCGCACCCTCGCCATCGACAACGCAGATGTGCGTCATCTTGTCACTCACATCCAATCCTGCAAATATCGTCATCGGTCATCCTTCTGCCTTGGAGCACCTGCCAGGCGACTCCGTACCACGCAGAAGGGTGGCTACTTCAATTACGTCATGTCCCCGAAACTCTGTTGTCCCCGAAACTCTGTTGTGTCCCCGAAACTCTGACCGCGGCTGGTGTCGCAGACCGACTTGCGCCGCCGCGATGACGGCTGCATCCTGCGATCGTGCGCGACCGAGGACATGACCGGCATGAAGCGACTGTTCACCGCAATCCCGATGGCGCTCGCCTTCGCCGCGCCGGTCTTCGCGCAGGATCACCCGCATCACGGCGCGCCGGAGCATCTGGGCGCGGTCCGCTTTGAAACGAGTTGTTCGCCGGCCGTAGCGCCGGCGTTCGATCGTGCCGTCGCGCTCCTGCATTCCTTCGCCTATGACGAAGCCGACAAGGGCTTCGCGGCGGTGGCGGCGCGCGATCCCGCCTGCGCCATCGCGCATTGGGGCCGCGCCATGACCCATTATCACCAGCTCTGGGCAGCGCCGGACGGGGCCGCGTTCGCCGCCGGCCGTGCGGCGATCGAACGGGCGCGATCGATTGGCACGGGCACGCCGCGCGAACGCGCGCTGATCGCCGCGCTGGGCGTCTATTATGCGAACGCCGCGCAGATCCCCGCGGCGACGCGCGCGATGGCTTACGCCGATGCCATGGCCGCGGTGGCGCGCGACTATCCCGACGATGACGAGATCGCGGCATTCCACGCCTTGTCGCTGTTGGCGACCGCGCCACCGGCCGATCGCACGCATGCGCGGCAGAAACAGGCCGCCGACATCCTCGAGCCGATCTGGAAGCGGCAGCCGGATCACCCCGGCGCGCCGCACTATCTGATCCATGCCTATGACAGCGCCGAACTGGCGCAGCGCGGCCTGCCGGCGGCGCGCGCTTATGCCGGAATCGCGCCTTCCGCCCCCCATGCCCTGCATATGCCGTCGCACATCTTCACGCGGCTCGGCCTGTGGGACGATTCGATCGCGTCGAACATCGCCGCACGCGACGCCGCACTGGCCCAGGAGGACCCCGGCGAGGCGGTGCACGCGATGGACTATCTGACCTATGCGTATCTGCAGATAGGCCGAACCGCAGATGCCGCGCGCGAGGTGGCCAAGCTCAAGGCCATGACCGGCCTGTCCGCCGCCGGCTTCAAGATCGGATATCCGAGCAATGCGATGCCGGTTCGACTGGCGGTCGAAACCCGCGACTGGGCAGCCGCCGCACGGCTTGCGCCGGTGCCCGGTTCGGCGCCGCAGGTCGCGGCGATCACATGGTGGGCCCGCGCCCTGGGCAAATCGCGCGCCGCCACGCCCGGCGCCGCCGACGCCGACATTGCCGAACTGCAGGCCTGTCGCGAGGCGTTGCGCGTGGCGAATGACGGCTATTGGATGGCGCAGGTGGATGCGCTGCTGAAGTCCGCGCAAGGCTGGCGCCTGGCCGCGGCCGGGGACGCCGAAGCGGCAGTGGCGAGCATGACGGCGGCCGCGGACGCGGAAGATGCGCTGGAGAAGCTGCCGCTCACGCCCGGACCGGTCGTGCCCGCGCGCGAGCAATTGGGTGAGCTCCTGCTCGTCCTGGGGAAGCCGGACGACGCACTCGGCGCGTTCGATGCCGCGCTGACGCTGGCGCCCGGCCGACTGGGCGCGCTGCGCGGCAAGGCCGAGGCCGAACGCCGGATCGGCGGCGGCCAAAGCGGATGATCGCGGCGTTCGCGAGGATCAGCTGCGGACGGCATGAAGCTCACCTGATCCGGCTATACATCACCAGGACATCGACATCATCTCCGCGTGGATGCCGAAACGCGCCGGGCAACCGACCGACGATTTCGAAGCCGAGCGACTGCCAGAGGCGCACCGCGCGCTCGTTGGTGCTGACGACGAAGTTGAACTGCATCGCGCGGAAGCCGCGCGTCCGCGCGTGATCGAGCGAATGTTCGCACATGCGGCGGGCGATGCCGCGTCCGGCGGCGTCCGCTTTCGTCATGTAGCCGCAATTGCAGACGTGCCGTCCGCCGCCGGCCTGATTGCGACGCATGAAATAGGTGCCGACGACGGCGCCATCGTCGACGGCGACAAACGCCTCCTTGTCGGGCGCCAGCCAGTAGGCGAGCGCGTCGGCTTCCGACATGTCGCTGTCGGGCGCATAGGTGCTGCCGTCACGGATCGTGGGGAGAATGACGGCGGCAATGGCGTCCGCGTCGGCGGCTGTGGCGTTCCGGATCAGCATCGCGGCCCTTTAAGCCGCCGGAGGACGGCCGGCTACAGGCGATCGGCGGGTTTCGGACCCGCATCGTGAATGTCCGCTTCCGGCAACCCGCATATCCGCGCCAGGATATTGGGACACGATGCCAGATTGATGACCGCTCGGTCCATTCGATACGACTCGCGCGTTGATCGACGCATGGCGTCAATAATTCAGGATTGTGTCGCTGAAACTGCCCCGGCGGGTCGCTTCGCACGCCCCACGCCGGACTCGCGGCTGTTCGGGCGGGCTCAGCTTTTCCCGCCGGACGCCTCGTTGATGTAAATCGGGCCAAGCGCGGCGCGGATCTCCGCGGCATTCACCGCACCCGCAGCAGCGGATTCGACGAACTCGATCGACATGGAGACGCTGTTGCCCGAGACCGTGGACGGGCCGACCGGGGTGCCATTCATCGTCATCGTCGACGTCTGGACATAGTCGCTGCTCGAAACGATGCGAAACGCCGCCTGCTTCTGCTCGATCGCAACTTCGGCCGCGCGCAGCAGCACCATCTCGCGAATGGCGAAGCGCTGGGACTTGTTGCCGAAGAAAGATATGGTGGCGGTCCTGCCGTCCTTCGCCAGCTTCACCGACGCGCCGTTCGCGCGCAGGAACTTGACCGCCGATCGATAGGGATTGGCCAGCATGACTTCCTCATGCGCCGGCAGGTCGTCGAGAAGCAGGCCCGATTCGAGCAGCCGCGCCAACCTCGCGCCACGGTCGGTCACTGCCAGTTCGTCTAGCTTAGCCAGCACTTGCCGAAGCGCGCGATCGGCGGGCGCGCCAATTCGGGCGGCGATGCTCCGCAGCATCGCGGTCGAAACCGCGGTGACCGGCATCGTCGGCGTGGCATCGAACAGCGCCGCCGCACGCGCGAAGTCACCGCTGGCGGCAAGCCGCGCCATCTCGATCAGCGCCATCGATTTTTCCAGCTCGGCCTTCTGGACGGCGGGATCGATCACAATTCCGAGTTGCTTCGCCAGTTCGTCTCGCACCGGCGGCGTCTCGACGCTGGCGCGCAGGCTGACCAGCCACGGATCCGCGAGATCGAGGCGGCCGGCCATCGCGGCGGTGACGATGGCGTCCACGCTGCGGCGGACATCGACGCCCTTCACAGGCACGCCGGGCGCGCCCCGGACGGTCACGCCGGGCACGGTGACATAGGTTTGACCGATCTCACCCGGAGCCGGCGTCGCCCGCAGCCAGTCCACCGTCGCGCCGGTCCAGTCGCCCGCCTGGGCAAGCGAAAGCGCGCGCCGCTCGGCGAAGGCGCTGTCGAGGGTAACGAGATTATTCCAGCGGGCGCGCTCTTGTGCGGGCATGCCGTCGCGCATCGAACAGACGAGCCAGGCGAATTGGGCCACGGTCTCGCTCCAGGGGCGCAGTCGCATGGCGGCAAGCGCCTCCGTCGCGGCAGCATCGCGCTGCCCCGCCTGCAATCCGGCGACAGCGCGGAGCATGTGCACCGAGACGGCGAAGCTGCGCGCATAGACGGCGTCAGGCTGCTCGATCGCGGCGATCGCGTCGAGATCCGCCGTGGCCGCCATCGGGTCGTTGGCCATGACATGAAATTTCGCGCGCGACCGCAGCAGCGCCGCGCGCCGCTGCCACGGCGCGGCTGCATCCAGCGCGAGCAGTTCCTGCGCGCAACGGCCGATTCCTTCCGCGGCCGTCGCTCTGGGCGTGAGGTAGCGGGCAGCGGTGGGGCCGACCATGAATTTCGAAACGCCCGAGACCTTGTTCTCGCCGCAGCCTTCCCACAGGCTGACGGTCTCTTTCGCATCGGCCTGCGCTGGGGCGGTGGCGGTGGCGGTGGCGCATGAGATCGCCGTCATTACGAATATAAAACGAAATCTGGTCATCCTGGCCCCCTGGAACCCGTTCTTCTGCAATCCGGTTCGGTTACGGCGCCGGTTTACTGAAAGCACTAAAATTGTTGCATCGACGCGATAGACGGATGCGTCGTCCGCGCCACGCCTTGATTGATGCATTCGGTAAACTGGCGCCGCGATGCTGGCCTCTCCTCCTTTCGCTTTCGCACTAAGGCATGCACACATTTTCGGATCGCGCCGGATTTAGCCCCTCCCCTTCAGGGGAGGGGTTGGGGTGGGGGCGAGCGAAGCGAGCTTTTCAGCCAATTTTTCGTGCGTTCGGATCGACATCGAGTGGCTCTCCCGATTCCCCCACCCCAACCCCTCCCCTGAAGGGGAGGGGCTTCAGCGGCTGACATTCCATCGAAAATGGAGATGTGTGCATCGCTTAGCGCTTTCGCAGGAGAGGGCTAGGGCGAGGCAGGTTTCGCGTTCAGCGCGTTGATCGCGGCGTGGACCAGCGCCTCGGCCTCGTCGCGCGGCAGGCCGGGCGGGATGGTCGGGCCGACGCGGAAGGTGACGGTGCCGGCGCGCTTGACGAAGCTTTTGGGCCAGACATGGCCGCTGTCGAGCGCGATTGGCACGACCGGCTGCTTGAGCATCTTGTAGAGGCCGGCGAAGCCCGCGCGCAGCGGCGGGGTTTCGCCGGGGGGCACGCGGGTGCCTTCGGGGAAGATCAGGATCGGCCGGCCCGCCGCGACCGCGGCCTTCGCCGCCGCCAGCATCGCGCGCATCGCGGCGGCACCGGCGGTGCGGTCGACCGGGATGATGCCGTAACGCTGCGCGGTCCAGCCCCACAACGGGATGCGGCCGAGTTCGGCCTTCATCACCACCGCCGGCTTGCCGAACAGCGGGATCGCGCACAGCGTCTCGAACATCGCCTCATGCTTGAGCGCGACCAGCACCGGCCCCTCGGGCAAAGTCCCTTCCACCTTGATGTGGATGTTCAGCAGCCAGCGCGCGCACCAGACGAAGAAATGGCCCCACAGCAAAGCAACGTGGATCAGGGCGCGGCGATCGATGATGCCGACCAGCAGCGCGATCACGACATAGGGCAGGCTGAAGCCATAGAAGATGATCGTGAACAGGATCGATCGCAGCACCGCCATGATGCTCAAAGCCCGACCAGCACGGCGGCGCGGCGCAGCAGGAACTTGTTATATTCGACCATCAGCATCGCGAAGCCGGGATCGCTCTTGACCGCATCGCCGACCACCGAGACGTCGTCGGGCAGCGCGTGGCGCAGCTCGAAGGCGGCGCGCGGCATGTGCCAGTCGGTCGTCACCAGCCGGATCGTGCGATAATGGCGCGCCGCGATCCAGCGCGCGGTCTCCGCGCCGTTCGAGCGCGTATCGACCGCTTCGTGGCCGAGATCGACGCAGCAATCGAACAAGGCCAGCGGCGCGTGCGTGCGCAAGGCGAGCTCGTGCGGCTTGACCGTCTTGTCGACGCCCGAGATCAGCATCCGCTTCGCCGCCTTCTGCTGCATCAGCGCCAGCCCGCGTTCGATGCGGCCGGGTCGGCCGGTCAGCACGACGATCGCGTCGCTCGGCGCCGGCGGCAGCGGTCCGGGCAGCAGCACCACGAACACAGCGAAGCCCAGCGCCCAGAGGATGACGATCAGCGAGACGATACGCGTGATCACAGGATTTTCCTCAGCGCCCGCATGATGGTCAGCCGCGCCGCGACCATCGCCAGCACCCCGCCCAGGAGCGGCAGACTGGCGAGGATCAGCCATCCCGTCCATGGCAATTGCGCCGAAGCGAGCAATTCGGAGCCGACCGCGCCGATCCGCGCGCCGACCAGCAGCAAGGCCGCCACCGCGCCGGCGAAGCCGACCAGGCCGCCGAACAGCGAATCGAGCGCGATCCGGCGCTGGAACAGGCGGGTGATCTGGATGTCGGTGGCGCCGAGCAGATGGAGGATCTCGATCGTCGTGCGATGGGTGTTGAGCGCGCCGCGCGCCGCCAGCACCACCGCCGCCGCCGTCGCCACCGTCATCAGCATGACGATGCCGATCGCCAGCCAGGTGAGCGAGGCCAGCAGCCCGGACAGCGGCGCCAGCCATTCGACATGGCGGTCGATCCGCGCCGACGGCGCGACCGGTTTCAGCGCGGTGACGATGTCGGCGATGTCGCCGTCGGCGGCGCGGTCCAGATCGACATCGATCAAGGCCGGCACCGGCAGGTCGCTGCCGACGCCGTCCTGCCCCAGCCAGGGTTCGAGCAGCTTGGCGATCTCCGCGTCGCTGACCTTGCGGATCGCGCGGACGCCGGCGAGTTTGCCGAGTTCGGCCATCGCCGCCGCGGTCTGGCGCGCGCGTTTGTCGGGATTGGCGTCGACGATCTGCACCGTCACCCGGCCGGAGAGTTCGGCGCGCAGATTGGCGGCGGCGGCCGACAGCCCCATCGCGGTCGCGGTCGCCAGCGCGGTCAGGAACATCATGATCGCGATCACCCACGGCATCGGCCCCGCGAAGCGTCCCTCGGGCAGCAATCGGCGGTCGGCGGGTGTCGATCGCAACGCGAACGCCATCAGCGCCCCCCGCCCGGCCGCGGATGCTCGCGCGGCGGATGGCGCAGCGCGCCGGTGGGATCGGACAGGCGGCCGCGATCGAGCCGCATGATCTGCGGATTGGGCACCGCGGAGAGCAGATGGACGTCGTGGGTGGCGACCAGCAGGGTCGTGCCGAGCTTGTTGAGCCCGTCGAACAGGTGCAGCAGCCGCGCGGCCATGTCGGCGTCGACGTTGCCGGTCGGCTCGTCGGCGATCAGGATCTCGGGCCGGCCGATTACCGCGCGGGCGATCGCCACGCGCTGCTGCTCGCCGCCCGACAAGGTCGCCGGGCGGGCGCTGGCGCGGCCGCCGAGGCCGACCCAGCCCAGCATCTCCTCGACCGGGCCGACGATGTCGCGCTCCTCCATGCCGGCGACGCGCAAGGGCAGCGCGATATTGTCATAGGCCGACAGATGCGGCACCAGCCGGAAATCCTGGAACACGACGCCGATCCGGCGCCGGAAGCCCGGCAGCCGGCCGCGCGGCAGGGTCACCGCATCCTCACCGAACAGCCGGATCAGCCCGCGGCTGGGCCGGCGCGCGAGATAGAGCAATTGCAGCAGCGAGGTCTTGCCGGCGCCCGACGGGCCGGTGAGGAAATAGAAGGTTCCCGGCGCGAGGCTGAAGCTGACGTCCGAAAGCACTTCGGATTCGGTTCCGTAGCGCAGGCCGACATTCTCGAATTGTACGATGCTGCCCAAAACGTCCGTCCGGTCCCACCGATCCCCAGCCCGCGCCATCGCACGGACGCGGGTGCGCCGTAAAGCGCCGCGCGCGCGATGCGTCGGCCGGGTACGTAACCTTCCCCGCTTGCCAGCACCCGTGCATCGGTGTTTAGAAGGGCATCAGAGGCGGATGCGCCGCCCGCCACATGATGAAGTCTGTCCGCGCCCGATGATCTTGCAGTGCCCCGAATGTCGGACCCGCTATGTGGTGCCGGACAGCGCCATCGGCACCAACGGGCGCTCGGTGCGGTGCGCGGCGTGCAAGCATAGCTGGTTCCAGGCGCCGGCGCCGGCCGATGCGGCGGCCGGCGATATTCAGCCGCTGACGGCCCCGCCGGCGCCTCCGGCCCCTCCGGTCGCCCCTGCCCCGCCGGCGGCCGCGGCCGCTGCGCCGGCCAATGCGACCCTTGCGACGGCGACCGCCGCGCCGCCACCTTCGACACCGCCGGGAGCGCGCGAGCAGGTTGGGCGCGACGAGGATGACGGCATCGATCCCTTCGCGCATCGCCCGCCGTTCCGGCCGCGGCGCAATCCGGCCAGGCGCTGGACGATCGCCGCCGCCATCGCCGGCGTCGCGATGCTGGGCGGCGTCGGTGCGCTCGCCTGGTTCGGCACGCCGACCTTCGCGGCCGACTTCGCCAGCCGGCTCGGCCTGCCGGTCGCGGCGCCCGAAGTGCCGCTGCTGCTGGAAGTGCCGCGCCGGCCCGAGCGCCGCGAGCTGGAGAGCGGCAATGAATTGTTCGCGATCACCGGGCGGGTGATCAACCCCACCGACAAGGTCCAGCGCGTGCCCGACATCATGGCCGAGCTGCGCGATTCGAGCGGCCGGGTGGTCTATGGCTGGACGATCACGCCGCCGGTGCGCAGCCTGCCGCCGCGCGGCACGGTGGAGTTCAACAGCGCCGAGGTCGACGTGCCCAAGGGCTCGCGCGAACTCAACCTCAGCTTCTCGGGATCGGTGCCCGGCTGACGACCCAGAAGCGGCCGCCCTGCAGCAGCGCCGCGACCAGCATGCCCGCCCCCGACGCCCAGGCCAGCGCCGCCGGCCCGGCACCATGGCCGACCAGCCACCAGCCGAGCCCGCCGGTGACGACGAAGAAGGCGACGATGCCGTTGACCCCGGCCGCGACCTGGTCGCCCAGCGAGCGCAGCGCATAGACGAACACCACCTGCACGCCGTCGAACAGGATGAACGGCGCCCAGATCATGAACAGCCCGGCGGCCATCGCGTGCACCGCCTCGATCCCCGGGAACAGCCCGGCGAGCGGGCGCGCGGCGAGCGCCAGCAGCAGCGCGGCGAGGCCGGTGGCGGCCACCGCCATGCCGGCCGCGATCGACGCCCGCGACCGCGCCTGTTCGGGCACGCCCTCCCCGACCGCATTGCCGACCCGCACGCCCGCCGCCGAACCGAGCCCGAGCGCGAGCCCGAAGGTGACGTTGTGGAGCGAGAAGACGATCTGGAACGCATGGGTGGCGACCTCGCCGAGCTGGGTCGAGAGCGCGATCAGATAGGAGAAGCCCGCGAGCTCGAGCCCCGAGGCGATCGCCGGCACCGTGCCGAATCCGATCAGCCGCGGCATGCCGGTCAGCGCGCGGGCGAGCGCGGCGCGAGAGAGATCGCGCACGCCGCGCGCGGCGGCATCGGGCAAGGTCCAGCAGGCGAGCAGCATGAAGCCGCAGCCGGCGACGGACACCAGGCTGGTGGCGGCCGCGGCGCCGACCGCGCCGAGCGCGGGCAAGCCGAGATGGCCGCCCGACCACGCCCAGGCGAGTATGGCATTGACCGGCAGCATGCCCAGATTGACGGTCATCACCCGCCGCGGCGCGCTGACGCCCTCGAGGAAATAGCTCGCCGCGATCATCGCGAACTGCGCGGGATAGGCCAGGGCCATCACCCGCACGACGCGCGCGCCGTCGGGCGCCAGCGCCGCCGACACGCCGATCAGCCGCAGCAAGGGCTCGGCGCCGAGCAGCAGGATCAGCATCGCCGTGCCGCCCAGCACCACGCCCATCGCGACGCCGCCGTGCAGCGCCGCGCCGGTCGCGGGCCTGTCGCCGGCGCCGTCGGCGCGCGATGCGAACACCAGCACGCCCGACATCCAGGCGAGCCCGGCGACGATCGAGATATAAGTCAAGGTCCGGCTGGCGCCGAGCGCCGCCACCTGATGCGTGCCGACCGCGCCGACGACGATCACGTCGGTGACGTGGAGGATCGTCCAGTTCAGGCTGGTCAGCACCACCGGCCAGGCCAGCCACAGGATGCGCCGCGCTTCGGCGCCGATGGCTGACGGTTCGGAGGGCATGGCCGGGCCGATAGCCGGTCGCCGGCGCGGGGGCAAATCGCCGGCATCCGGGTCCGCCCGAAAAAAGGCTGCATCGCGGCTGTTGCAACCCCCGAGACCCTTTGCTAGAGGCTCGCGCCTGCCAGCCACCGGGCGACCGGTAGCAGTTCATCCTCGTGCGGTCGTGGCGGAACTGGTAGACGCGCAACGTTGAGGTCGTTGTGGGCGAAAGCCCGTGGAAGTTCGAGTCTTCTCGACCGCACCACACAGTCTCTGTGTATCGATGACGATAACCCTCGCCTTCGGGCGAGGGGCGGGTCCGCGATGCGAGCCGGAGACGCGGTTCCGATCTCGCCATACCCCTGCCTGGGCTGCCGGCGGCGCGACGATGGCCCCGGCGTGGGGCCAGACGCGGCCGGGCACGTTGATCGGATCGCGGCGAGCCCGTGGCGCCCCTGTGTTGGGCAAATCTGCTGTTGCGCGCGACCGATAACAGGTCGCTTTTCGCGATTTTGCCCCTTCAACTGAGGAAAAGACGGCGTCTTCGCGTGGCGTGGCCGAGCATAAATTCAGTGTTTGCAGAGCGATAGCCGGGAAGTCAACGGATCCCGCCATCGTGTCGAACTGCGAAATTGCCTTGCATAACAGGTCGTTTTCGATGTCGTAACAGGTCAAATTCCCTGCAGAACAGGTCAGATTCCCTGCAGAACAGGTCACACTGCCTGCATAACAGGATGGTCTGAAAGCTGGCGTCGTGCGCGTCGGGATCGGCCGAATGTCCGGCAAGGCGGGCGTCACGCGACGGGTTGCGGCGATCATCCACGCGCCCGGGTTCACCGGTCCGTCACATGTTTCGATCCACCGAACGGTCGTGGATCTCGATCGAACGACTGTGGGGGTCGCAGGCGCAGCCACTCCCCCGCCGTCCCGAGCATGTAGCGGGCAATGCCGGTCGCCGCGGTCAGTGTCGCGTGATTCTGGTGCAGGGCACCAGACGGTTCAGCGAATCATAGCCCGCCGTCGCGCTTTGCCAGGTCGCATTGATCCCGTTGATGACGCCAGACTGCGTCTCCCGCGTCCGGTTCCCCTCACGGTCATACTCATAGTTGCTGATCACCGTCCCGGCGCCGGTATTGTTGGTGATCTTCACCAGCCGCCCGTCATTATAATACAGGTTGGTCACCGTCTCGGTCACGTCATCGACGGTCGTCGTGCTCTTCTTCTGACGACCGGCGAGGTCGAACTCGTAGCTCGTCACATGATCGCCATAGTCGCTCTTCGCGATCAGCCGACCGAAATAATCCGTCGTCTCCGTCGCATCCAGCCCCGCCGAATTGATCGTCTGCTTCGTCCAGCCGCCGAAATCGCCCAGCCCCGTGGTCGTCAGCGCGCCGTTCCACGCATAGCTCCAGGTCGTGACGTTGTTGCCATAATCCGCCATCTTCACGACCCGGCCCTGCAGGTCGTAGTCGGTCAGTTCCTTCAGCGACGCGCTCGTGTTGCCGAGCTCCGAGTTCCAGTGCTGCGTCCGCTGGCCGAGCTCGTCGTAGCGATACTCCTCGGTCAGCGGATCGTCGGTAGTGCCCGAGCGCGTCGGGCGCACGATCTGCGTCAGCCGGTCCAGCGCGTCATAGCTGCGCTGCTCGACATGATTGAGCTGGTCGGTCAGCCGCCGCGCATTGCCGAAACCGTCATAGCCCGTTTTGGTCACGCCGCCGTCCGGCAGATATTCCTGCGTCACCAGCGGATCGTCGCCACCATGGCCGCTGCCCGCCAGCAGCAGCCGCAGCGTCTGATTGCCATTGGCGTCGATCACCCCGATCAGTCGGCCGGAAATGTCATAGGCATAAGTCTCGGTCGGGCGCAGATCGTCATGGCCGCCATCAGCCGCCGTATAGCCCAGGATGGCCTGATTGAGCGAATTGTGATAGCTGACCAGCGGCCGCTGCTTGCGGATCAGCCGGCCCATGGTGTTGTAGCTGTAATCGGTGACGCGGTTGAACGAATCCTTCTCCGTCGCCACTTCGCCGAATGCGTTATAGCTTCGCGTGTGGTTGACGGAGGCGGTCATGTCATACACGTTCGGATCGGCCGCGCTCGGCCTGAACTCGCGGTAGAGATCGCGCGTCTCGGTCGACTGGTTGCGGTTATCATAGACGTTGATCGTCAACACGACCCGGCTGTCGGGCGCCTGCGCGCCGACCGCATGCGCGCCATCGTGGGTGGCCAGGCCCAGCGCGAATTCCAGCGTCCGATTGCCGCCGAGATCGATGCCGTCTGAGCTGATCTCGAGCGTCCGGTTGCCGTTCTCGTCATAGACATATTGCCGCGCGCTGCCATCCCCGGTGGTCGTGCGCCACATCCGGCCCGCTTTGTCATAGTCGAAAGCCTCCTGCCACGGACCGGTGCCGGTCCGGTAGCCGGCCTCGTCGGTCACGCGGCGGCCGGTGACTTCACCATGGCTGTCGTAGCGCATCTGCGTCACATCGCCGAACGTCCAGTTGGTCCCGTTCAGCGTCGCGGCGGCCTGGAACACGACGCGCCCGAGCGCGTCGTAGCGCCAGGTCTGTGCTTCGATCGCCGAGAGGCTCACGATCGATTTGTGGCGGATATATTTCTCGTACATCACGCGCCCGGCGGCGTCGTAATAATAGGTGCGCACGAAATTGGCCGCGTCGGTCATCGTCGCGATCCGGCCGCCGGCGCTGTAGGTGTAACTGGTGACGCGCGGACTGCCCTCGGTGGTGGTCCCATCGACCGATTCCGTCGTCTTCACCAGATTGTCGAGTCCGTTATAGACATTCTCGGTGACGTTGCGGACATCGTGCCCCTCGAAATCCCTGAACTGCACCCCGGTGACCGTTTTCAACCGGCCGATCGCATCATAGTCGTAGACGGTCGCATCACGATCATCCGCGTTGCCGACACCAATCGCTTCGGTCTTCGACGTCACCTGGCCCAGACCGTTATAGGTGTAGGTGATCGTCGCCTCGTTGAACACCTCTTCCAAGTGGGGATTGTTTTCGTCTGACGTGTCAACCCGGTAGGCCTCTACCTCCTGCCGCGTTTCGGTGAGACGCCGGCCCTCGCGATCATAGGTGAAGCGGGTGATCCGTGCGGCGGTCGGCAGTCCGTTCGCCAGCGTATCGGGATCGGTGGACGTATTCACCGGCGCGCGCGGGCTGGCGTAACGCGTCTCGAGCGTCACGTTGCCGTCCGAGTCGAGCGTCCATGTGGTCAGATACCGCGCCTGGTCGACCTGGGCGATGCGGCGGCCGGCCTTGTCATAATAAGTGAAGATGCTGTTGCCGCGGCCGTCGATCTGCTGGACGATATTCCCGGACTTGTCGTAGACGGTCTTCGTGGTGACATCGCCATCATCCGAGGTTACATAAAGGCCGCCGGTTCCGATCGACCCGACCCGGACATTCTCGATCTTCGTTTCGATCAGCCTGCCGGCGCGATCGTAAGTGTAGATCGTCTCGCGATATTTGGCATTGCTGGCAATCGGCGGCGGCGTGCCGCCGGCCACATCGCGCGCGATCGCCGCCGCCACGATCGTGCGATGGTCGTTATGTTCGCAGAGGAATGCGAGCATTCCGGCCCGCGTCCAGCCATTGGCCAGATTGCCGGTCCACGTCGTCATTTCGGCAGAGGTGGGCACGCGATTCAACGCCGCGCTGTAAAGCTGCGTGATGAAATAGCTGTCGGCCGAATTCGCCGACCCCAGTCTGGCGATCACGTCCGAATCGAGCAGCATGCGCCGGCTCGCTTCCTCGAGCGCATTGATCTTCTCGCCATAAGGATCGATCGTCGGCCATGTCTCGCCGGCAGGTTGCGTCGCATCCGGATATTGCAGCGTCATCTGACGGACCCAATCGATGACCTCATCGTCACTGGGAAGATGGCCGAACGCTATGTGAAAGAGGCGATAGACTTGCGCCGCGGTGCTGTCGGGGTCGGTTGGAAGCGGCGGCTTTATGGTGGTTGGGGACGTGCTGAGCGTCACGCTATCGGGCAATACCGATCTCGATTCGTCGTAGACGCGCTGCTTGACGGTACCATCCGTGCCGAAAATCCAGGCGGTGATCGTGCCGACCGGATCGACCTGCGCGACCATCCGGTCGAGCTTGTCATAATAGTACAACGTCAGTTCGCCCATCGCATTGCTGAGCGCGGTCAGATTGCCGCGGCGGTCATAGACCCGGGTCTCGGTGGGCGTGACGAGCGGCTGGACGAGCAGATTCTCGCCGACGACACTGACGCGATCCCCCTTGGTCTGGATCAGCCGGTTGAGCTTGTCGTAGATATAGGTGGTGGTGCGCTGTTCCGGGAATCCGACCGCCTCGATCTGCTTGGTGCGGTTGCCGTGGATGTCATATTGATATTCGTTGATGACGGCCGCGTTGACGACAACGCCATCAACGGTCTTGGTCGAGGTGACCGGCAGCGTCTCGCGGATCAGGCGGCCGAGCTTGTCATAATCGTTGACGGTCGTGCCATCGAGCCGATTGGTGACCTCGTGGCGGTTGCCATAGGCATCGAGTTCCCAGGATTCGGTTTTGAGTTCGGCATCCTTGGTGGATGTCAGACGGCCGAGCTTGTCATATTCAAATGCGGTGGTTGCGTCCTCGGTGCTGCTATTCGTGAGCGCGGGAAGCGAATCGACCAATTCGTTGTAAGTCGCGCGCTGGGCGTAGCGCTTGACCGACTTGATCTCGCCGAACGCGCCATAGACGGTTTGAGTGGCGTAGTTCTCGGGATCGATCTGGAGCGTCTGGCGGCCGAGCTTGTCATAGAAGAAATAGCCGGCATTTTCGCGCGGATCGATGACCTTCACCAGATTGCCGAGCGCGTCATACTCGTTCCTGGTGATGGCGGGTGTGGTGCCCGACGGTGCAGTGATCTTGGTGACGCGGCCCGCGGCATCATACTCATAGCTCGTCGTCGCTTCCGCTGTCGTGCCGTCGGCCCGACTCTCCGATTTCACGCGACCGAGCGCGTCATAGACGTAGCGCGTGACCAGATTGAGTGCGCCGGATGCTGTGCCATAGTCCTGCGTTTCGGTCTCGATGCGGCCGGCGGCATCATATTGATAATGGGTGACGACCATGTCGTCGGTGCCGTCGGCGACGCGGCGATCGACGACCCTCCCAAGCCGGTCGCGGATATAGCGGGTCGTCACCGCCAGGCTTGCGCCGCTGGCGTCGGTCGCGCCGAATGCCGCCGTTTCAGTGTCGAGCCGGCCCGCGCTGTCATAATGATAGTCGGTGCTGATCGCGGCCGTGCTGAGGCCCACCGTGCGGCGCGTGACGTTTCCGAGTGCGTCGTAGAGATAGGCGGTCTTGCGCGCCTCGGCCGCGCCGGACGCCTCGGTCTCGCTCGTCAGCCTGCCCGCGCCGTCATAAGTGAAGGCGGTGACGATTGAGTCGTCGTGCAAGACCCGGTTCGCTACCGATGCGAGGGTCGCGGTTGCCGTCAGGTCTGTATGGGGATCTGCATAACGAATGCGGGCGGTCACCTGGCCGGCGGGATCATATTGCGTCTCGGTGACGTAGCCGAGCGCGTCGATCGCATAGACGGGACGACCGGCGCCGTCATAGAGGAGCCGGCTGACCCGGTTGTCGGCATGATCGATCGGCTTTGCGCCCGTAGTGGCCGTATTTGCCCAATTGTCCATGCCTGCCAGGCTCGGCGTCGTCGTCCAATTCGTCGGATAAAGCGTGAAAAAGGCCGTCGTCTCGACGCGTTCGCCGAGCGCATTGTAGCGATAGCCGGTGACGGCACTGACGCCGTCGATCGCATAGGTCAGGCGCCCGTCGAGATCATAGACATAGCGGGTCTGGTTGTAGGCCAGGCTGGCGGTTGCCGTGGCGAGTTCGGTCTCGTCCGGCGTGTCGTCGGTCGAGATCGCCTTGGCGTAAGCCCGGATCGCGACGACCCGGCCTTCGGCATCGTAACTGGTCTTGACCGCGGATCCGAGCGGGTCGATCGTCCAGATCAGGCGATCCTCACCGTCATAGACATATTGCGTGCGGTTGGAGAGAGCATCGGTTTTGGCAACGACATTGCCGTTGGCGTCATAATCATAACGGGTCGTCGCGGCCTTGGTCGTGCCGGCCGCAAAAGTCTCCGCCTTCAGCCGGCCGGCGTCGTCATATTCATAGCTCGTCGTCCGGGCGAGCGCGGTATCATTGAAGGCCTCGATCATCGTATCGAGACGGCCGTCATCATCATAGTGATATTGGGTCTGCAGGTTCACACCGTCCGGATCGACGGTCACCAGCAGGCGCCGGCCGGCCAGATCATAGTCGATCTTCGTCAACCGACCGCCTTCGGTGATCGTGAACTGCTGCCCTTTCGCGTCATAACCGTAGCTGGTCAGCAGCGCGACGCCCCCCGAGGCGCTGTCGACCTTGCGCGTCAGCAGGCGGTTGGCTGCGTCATAGGTATAGGCGATCTTCTTGCCATTGGCGTCTGTCTCCTCGATCAGACGACCGGCATTGTCGTATTTTCTCTGGTCCGTATCACCGTCGAGCGTGACGCTTTTCAGCGCACCGTTCAAATCATAGTCGTAGATCGTATCGCGGCTATGCGATGCATCGATCATCAGCCTGACCTTGGTCAGGTCACCGAAGCCATTATATTCGCTCTTGGTGACGACATTCTCGGGTGTCGTCATCGTCACGCGCCGGTTGAAGGCGTCGTAGCTGTAGGTCGTGACGCCACCGGCGCGATCGGTGATCGTCAGGGCGTTGCCGCGCGCATCATATGTATAGCCGGTAGCGAAGCTCTCGGCATCCTCGATGCTCTTGACCAGGCCGGTCCGATAATATTGCGTCTCTCTCGACTGTAACCGCGGATCGATCGTCGATTCCACGCGTCCGAAGGCATCATAGCCATAGCGTGTCATCAGGTGCAGCGCATTGGAACCCGTCGTGTCGTTTTCCGTGCTGACGAGCAGACCGCGCCGATCGTATAAATTGGCCGTCGCGATCGAGAGCGGACTCGTCGTCGTCCACAATTCGCCAAACGCATTATATTTGTAGTTGGTCGTCTTGCTCAAAGCGTCGGTCACAGACTTGACCGATCCCGTCACCTCATAGGCCGTTTGCGTCCAGCTATTGAGACTATCGTCCGGCAGTGCCGCAACCTGCGATTCGATCAGCGTGTCGGCGCCGCCGTTCAAATTGGAGAGATCGGCGATACGCGCCGCATGAAGGATGGTATCGGTCCGCTCGCCGAACGCATTGTAGCGATATTCGACGACCTCCCCCAGATCGTTCACGCTGAACCGGAGTCGATCCTGCTTGTCGTAATAATAGCGTGTCTTGAAATAGCCGCTCGTGCCCTTGGGCTCGGTGCTCGACAGCAGCCGATCGGCGGCGTCATAGGTATAGGTCTTGCCCCAATTGTTGTAGGTCGTGGTCGCGACGGCGCCTGCCAACGCTAGCGCGTCGGAGCCGGCGCCAGTCAGTTCGCCAGTCAGTCGCCCTCGCAGGTCGTAACGGTAAGTGCTGGTTCGGGTGGCCGGACCGATCGCCGTCGCCTGCGAGGTCAGGCGCCGCATCGCATCGTAAAGATAGGTGATCGTCTCGGTTCCGTTCGCCGTCGCGCGAGTCTCGGTCTCGATGTCGCCATACAGGTTGCGGGTATAATTGACGGTCTCCTCGTCCCCTTGCGCGGCGGTGGACACCGTCGCGAGGGTCGGCGGCGGCACCGGGTCGAAAGGCGTCGAGATCAATGTCGACGGATCGATCTTCTGGCCCCTGACGATCTGATCGACATAGCCGAGCGCTGTGTAGTTATAGCGCGTGACGCCACCCTCGCCATCGATCGTCGCGCGCAACTGGCCGCGCGCGTCGTAGATCATCCAGTTATGAATATCGTCGGGATCGGCCGTCTCGGTCGAAGTGTCGGCGGTTACATCGTCCAGCAAGGTTGCGAAACTCGCGGCGACGCGATGGCTCGATGGCGTGAGCCTGGCATAAGCGCTCGTTCGAATCCGCTGGCCCGCTGCGTCATAGGCGATCTCGGTGAGGTAGCCCTCGGCATCGAGGCTGCCGATCTGCAATCCATCCTCGTCATAGAAGAAGCGGGTTATGCGGTCGTTGGCGGCGTCCGCAGCCGGCATGATCGGCGCCGTGGGCGGCGCGCTCCCCTTCCATCCGCTCTGGACGGTCAGAAGAGTGGCATAGGCTGTTGTCGAGATCAGCCGCGACGCGCCATCATAGGTGTAGACAGTCGCCGCCCCATTCGCCCCGATCGTTTCGACCAGGCGATCCGCGGCGTCATAAATGCGCCATTCCCAGCGATTCTGCGTCGCGTTCGTGGTCGGCCGGACTTCGTCGAGGGTCCGGTCGATGGGATTGCCGCTGATGACGTCGACGAGCAGGTCGAGATTGACCAGTGTCACATAGGCGATCGTGCGATTGATCCGGCCCTTGGCGTCATAACGATATTCGACCATCGCGCCGTCCGGGCCGAAGTCGGCGATCTTGCGGCCGCCCGCATCGTACAGGATCACGCTCTTCTGTCCGGCTGGATCGCTGACGACGCGCAGCCGGCCGAGGCTGTCATATTTGTAGCTCGTCGTCGCGGTCGTGACGGCAGTTCCCGATTCCGCATAGCTGATCAGCTCGCCGGCGCGGTTGTAGGTCGATGTCCGGGTCAAACCGCCGGTCGTCACGACGACGGCATTGTTGGTGGCATCGTTAAAGGTCGTGGTCGTGGTGGAGGTGATTTCGTCGGGATTGGTGGATGATGCGAAGTCGGTTGCCGAGACTATGCGCCCGAGACCATCATAGACGTAATTCTCCGACATCGTTCCGCTCGTGCGTTTGAGCAGATTGCCCCACGAATCATAGATGTAGGTGGTCGTATTGGCGACCTGGAACGTATAATTGCCCGATCCATCGGCCGAAATCCCGTCATAGGATGTCGTCGATTTGAGATTGTCGCGATGGTCATAGGCATAATTGGTCACCAGCCGTTTCAACTGGACCGCAGCGCTGTCCGACCAGTTGTCGAGCGCCCCTTCGCTGAAGTTGATCGACGCGTAGAGTTTATCGGTATAGGCAGTCGTGCGCGTGAGCCGCCCTTTCGTATCGTAATCATGCCGCGTGACGCGTCCCTCGGCACTCACCGTGAAACGGAGGTGACGCTTGCCATCATAGACATAATGCGTCGTCAGGGCGCTATTGGTTGCGGCGGTTCCCGTCCCAGCGACCGGATACACCGTTTCGGTCAACAGGAGATTGTCGGCGCTATATGTGCGCGTGACGACATTGCCCAGACTGTCCTGCGAACGCGTCAGAAGCTGCGCATCGTAGCTGTAGGTGGTGACATTCCCGCCCGCGTCGGTGGCGCTGGTGATATTTCCATCAGTGTAGTCGTAATGAACCGATTGCGCGGTGGGATAGACGATATCGGTCAACTGTCTCGCATCATTATAGCTGATGACCGTCACCCCGCCCTGAGGGTCGGTGATCGTCGTGCTGCCCTCATTCCAATCGAAGCGCGTGAGCCGCGTGACGTTGGTGGCCGCCGTTTCGGTCAACGTCTTAACGCGGTACCCCCCGTGCGTCGCGTCCTGTTCGTACGTGATCGCGAGCAGCGATTTGGTGGTGCTGGTGGCGCTGGTGGTGACGCCTTCGCTGATCGAGGAGACGAGGCCGCTTACACTGTCGTAGGTGTAGCCGGTGATCGAGATATTGTTGTCGGCGGTGTTTTCGGGCGTCACGTCGACCGTAACGCTCGTCAGCCGGTGGAGGCTGTCATAAGCGTAACTGGTGCGCGTAACCGCTTTTGTTCTCGCGGGGTCGCTTTGCGCCAAGGACAGATCGATATAGTGGGTCGTGACGCTGGTCATGTCGCCAGTCGTGCTGCTATAATTGAATGTCACATATTCATGGGCAATCGATTCCCCGCTTAGTGTGGCCGATGTCGTGATTGTATCGAGTCGACCTGTCGTATCGTTGTAGTCGTAATCCAGAATATTGGAATCGGTGTCCCTCGATGAACTGATCCGGCCATATTTCTTCGTGGGTTCATAGGTTTCATATGTCTCGACCAAGCCCGTTTCTGCATCGGTCCATGTCCAGACATTGGCAGTGCAGCTTATCGTATCGTCCGGACCGCCGATTTCGCTGGCCGTGTAGGTGACGCCGTTGCCGACATATTCGGTTTCCGTGCCGTCCCAGTCGATCCGCTTGATCGTGCTGCTGCCTGCGGTGCCCGCTGTCCCCGGCGTCCCCGAGATGACCACGATCTGGCGCTGATAGCTCATCCGCCAATTGTCGCTGGCGTTTGCCGGCGCGCCATTCACCGTGCCGCGGCTGTTATAGCTATGGGCAACGATCGCGTCCGATCCCTGGCCGAGCAATATCTCGTCGGCGTTGCGCACGACGAGATTGCCGGTCGCCGCATTCACATAGACGTTCTCGCCGGCGCGGCCCATCGCCGCCCCGCCCAGCTGCCAGCGCGAACCGAGCACATAGCCCGAGCGGTTTTCCAGCCCCAGCGCTGCACCAGTGACAATCGCAACCATCGACGACCCCCTACGATCCGGTTGGAGCGGCACGCAGAATCGCGGTCTCCATATATGTAAGTCCGAAAATTTCGGATTTTGTTCAGTCTTTTTTTCATCTTGACCGAAACTATTTTACAACCGTCTGTTATCGCGCGCTTTTTTTCACCCCCTCGTTTCGCTTGCGCGGGCATCCGCGCCCGGATATCGTCACGCTGCAGCGCGATTGGCGGATGAAGGCATGACGGAAGAGTCCACCATGGTCGCGAAAGCGCCGCGTCTCGCGCGGCTGCTCGGCTTTCTCGAAGCCGATCCGGACAATCTGCGGCTGATCGCCGATGCCGCGGCGGCGGCGTTCGATGCCGGCGAGCTCGGCACTGCCGAGCGCTTGCTTGCGCGCCACCGCGCGATCGCCGCACTGTCGCCCGCTTTGGTCAATCTGGAAGGACTCGTCGCCCTGCGCGGCGGGCGGTACGAAGCCGCGGCCGAGGCATTCACGCTGCTGCTCGCGATCAGTCCTGGCGATGGCGGGCTGCGCTTCAACCTCGCCTGGTCGCGCGCGATGCTGGGCGATCATGCGGCGGTGGTGGCACTGGTCGACGATGACGTCGTTCGCGCCGTCCCGCGCGCGGCGGCGCTCAAGGTCGAGGCGCTCCACCATCTCGACCGGATGGACGAGGCGCTGGCCGTCGGTGAGCATTTTGCCGCGATCCTGCCCGAGGATCGCGATCTCGCCGGCGCGCTGGCGGTTGCGGCGATGGACGACGACAATATCGATCTGGCGCGCTTCCATGCCGAACGCTCGGGCAACAGCGCCGGCGGTTTGGCGACCTTAGGCGCGCTGACGCTCGGCGAGCACGATCCGGAAGCGGCGCTCGCCATGTTCGACCAGGCGCTGGCGTCGCGATCATCGCATCCGCGTGCGCTGCTCGGCAAGGGCCTGGCGCTGCTGGCGATGGGCGACAGCCGCGCGGCGACGTCGTGGGTCGATCGCGGGGCCGAGGAATTCGGCGATCATCTCGGCTCGTGGATCGCGGCCGGCTGGACGCATTATATCGCCGGCGATCATGTCGCCGCGCGCGCGCGCTTCGACCATGCCTTGCTGCTCGACGAGACTTTCGCCGAAAGCCACGGGGCACTGGCGGTGCTCGACATCGCCGCCGGCCGGATCGACGAAGCGCGCAGACGGACCGAGATAGCGCTGCGGCTCGATCGGACATGCTTTGCCGGCGCACTGGCGAAGAGCATGCTGCTCGCGCATGACGGCGATCCGGACAAGGCGGCGCGGGTGCGCGACCTGGCGATGAACCTGCCGGTCGGGCCGGCGGGCGAGACGCTGGCGCAAGCCGCCGCCGCAATGGGTATGGGCGGCGGAAAGCGCGGGCGATGACGCGCGCCCGGGCAGGCGGGCCGGCACCGGAATTCGCTTTCGCTGCAACGAGAAGCTGTCGTAGACGCGCCCGGTGAACACCGATCAAGCCCTCGATCTGATGAACCAGCTGCTGTGGACCAGCCTGGTGGTCGCAGCCCCCGTGCTGATCGCGGCGCTGGTGGTGGGCCTCGCGATCAGCGTGCTGCAGGTGGCGACGCAGCTGCAGGAAATGACCTTGAGCTATGTGCCCAAGCTGATCATCTCGGCGCTGGTGCTGATCCTGCTCGGGCCATGGATGGTCGAACGCATCACCCAATTCGCGATCGTCACGATCAGCAAGATCCCCGAGATGGGACACTGATGCGGTGGGACAGCAGGCACTGACCGGCTGGATCCTCGGCTGCCTGTTGCTGAGCCTGCGGGTCGGACCCGTCTTCATGTTCGCACCGCCCTTCTCGCTGGTGCGGATGCCGATGCTCGTGCGCATCTTGCTGAGCCTCGGCATCGCCGCCTGCATCCTGTCGTCGCGGCCGGACGCCGCGCGCGACATCGGCGCGCAAACCGGGATGCTGGTCGCGGCCGCGCTCAACGAGCTGCTGCTGGGGTCGGTCTTCGTGCTCGCCCTGCAGCTGGCCTTTGGCGGCCTCTACATCGCCGGGCGGACGATCGACATCCAGGCGGGCTTCGGTCTCTCGCTGCTGATCGACCCGACGACGCGCGGCCAGACGCCGCTGGTCGGCACCCTGTTCGCTTATGCCGCCGGCGCGGTGTTCTTCGCACTCGACGGACATCTCGATCTGCTCCGGATCATGGCGGCATCGCTCGACGCGGTGCCGCTGGGCGCCTGGCACCTGCCCGTATCGCTGGACATGCTGACCGCGTTCATCGCGACGATGATGACGATCGCGTTCGGGATCGCCGGGGCGGCGATGCTGGCGCTGTTCCTCGCCGACCTCGCCATCGCGCTGCTGTCCCGCACGGTGCCGCAGATGAACGTGCTGGTGCTGGGCTTCCAGGTGAAGACCGTGTTGCTGCTGCTGACATTGCCGGTCACCTTCGGCGTGGCGGGCAGCCTGTTCGTGCGCTTCGTGGCGGTGACGCTCGAAGCGCTGCCGGGGTTGATCTGAGCATGGACGATTCGGAACAGGACAAGTCGGAGCTGCCGACGCAATACAAGCTCAAGAAGTCGCGCGAACAGGGCCAGGTCGCGCGCGGCATGGATCTGGGCTATTTCGCGACTCTGCTCGCACTGCTTGCATTCCTGTGGATCGCGGGTGCCGGTCTGGTCGACTCGGTTGCCCGGCTGATGCGCGGAACATTGGCCGCGACGTCGGCCGCACCCGAAGGCAATGGTCTGATCGGTCTGACCGGCGGCGCGATGATCGGTGCGACGCGACCGGTCATCCTGCTGGCAGGAATTGTCTTCGCCGTCGTCCTCCTGTTCGAGCTGATCCAGACCGGTATCGTCTTCTCGAGCAAGCCGCTGAAACCCGATTTCAGCCGCCTCAATCCGGCCAAGGGCCTGAAGCGCATCTTCACGATCCGGATCCTGATCGAAACCGCGAAGAATGTGCTGAAGCTCCTGATCTACGGCGCGCTGACGATCCTGCTGATCGACCAGGCCATGGGGCTCGCGCTCAGCACCGCCGACGCGAAGGGGCTGACCAGCCAGATGGAACGGATGGGCTTCCGGATGGTGGCGTGGTTCCTGCTGATCTCGATCCTGTTCCTCGCCGTCGACCAGCTGATCGTCCGCCGCGACTTTCTCAAGAAGATGCGGATGAGCCGCCGCGAACTGCGCCGCGAGTCGCGCGATCGCGAGGGCGAGCCGCGGATGAAGCGGCGTCGCAAGCAGCTCCACGCCGAGTTCGTCAAGATCAGCCAGAGCCTGCGCGGCATCCGCGGCGCCGACGTGCTGATCGTCAACCCGATCCATTATGCGGTCGCCCTGCGCTACGATGCCCGCCGCAACGGCGCGCCGGTGGTCGTGGCGCTGGGGTCGCACGGCATCGCGCTTCGTCTCAAGCGGCTTGCCTTTCTCTACGGAATCAAGATCATCGAGGATCGACCGCTCGCCCAGGGCCTCTACCGGCGATCGGTCATCGATCGCGAGATTCCGGAGCAATATTTCCGGCAGGTCGCCACCATCTACCGCACCATGCGGCCACCCGTGAAATAAGCGAGAAATCCGCGGCGATGTTTGGCCAAATCCTCGGAAAGAACCAGGATCTGTTCCTGGTGGGTGCTGTGCTCGGCATCCTGATGATCCTGTTCGCGCCGATTCCGCCGGCGATGCTCGACCTGTTCATCCTGATGAACTTCGCGCTGGCGCTGACGATTCTCCTGCTGACCTTCTATGTCGAGCGGCCGGTCGAGTTCTCGACCTTTCCGTCGCTGCTGCTGGTCGCGACCTTGTTCCGGCTTTCGCTGAATGTCGCCGCCACGCGCCTGATCCTGACCGAAGCGCATGCCGGCGACGTCATCGCCTCGATCGGCAGCTTCGCGGTGCAGGGCAGCTTCGTCGTCGGGCTGGTGGTGTTCTTCATCCTGGTGGTGGTGCAATATATCGTCGTCACCTCGGGCGCACAGCGCGTGTCGGAAGTGGCCGCGCGGTTCGTGCTCGATTCCGTCCCCGGCCAGCAGATGAGCATCGACGCCGACCTCAACATGGGCCTGATCGACCAGAACGAGGCCAAGCGCCGCCGCGCCAATCTCGAGAAGGAGGCGTCCTTCTATGGCGCGATGGACGGCGCCAGCAAGTTCGTGAAGGGCGACGCGATCGCCGGCATCATCATCCTGCTGATCAACATCTTCGCGGGCTGGATCATCGGCGTCGCCCAACTGAAGATGGGCTGGTACGAGGCGCTGCAGACCTTCACGCTGCTGACGATCGGCGACGGCATCGTCACCCAGGTCCCGGCGCTCGTCATCTCGGTCGCGACGGGGATCATCGTCACGCGATCGGCCTCCGACCGGCAGCTCAGCACCGAGGTCTTCAGCCAGCTGTCGTCGGTGCCCAAGATTCCGCTGATCGTGACCGGGGCGATGCTGATCCTGCTGCTGCTGCCGGGCATGCCGAAATGGCCGATCGCCATCCTGATGCTGGTTTCGGCCGCGATGTGGTTCGCGCTGCGGCGGCGGACCGCGGCGGCGGCGGCGGCCTTGTTCGATGAAGATCGGACGGAGACCGAAGGCCAGGCGGAGACGCGTGCCCCGCCCGCGATCGAGATCCTGCTCGGCCGCGACCTCAGTTCGCACTGGCAGTCGCTCAGGCCCGAGCTGGTCGACCGGATCTCGACGCTGAGAGTTCAGCAGGAACGGAGCAGCGGCTTTGCGTTTCCGGCGGTGGTCTTCCATGACGGTGCGACGCTCGAGTCCAATGATTATGAAATCGCGCTGTTCGGCGCACGCCATGCCGCCGGCCGGATTTATCCGGAACTGACGCTCGCCATCCGTGGGACGAACACCACGGGCGAGGCTCCGATCGGGATCGAGGGCAGGGAACCGGCGTTCGGGCTGCCTGCGATCTGGGTCGATGCCGGGCAGCGCAAACTGGCAGGCGACCGCGGCTACACATTGGTCGATCCGATCGCGGTGCTGATGACCCATCTCGGAGAGGTCGTTCGCACCGAAGCGCCGATGCTGCTGTCGCGCGCCGAAGTCGTCGCGATGCTGGAAGGCGTCAGGACGCGTCAGCCGGGGCTGATCGAGGAATTGATCCCGGCGATCATGACCGTCTCGGACATTCAGCGCGTGCTGCAATCCCTGCTCGCCGAGGAGGTTTCGATCCGCAACATCGATCTGATCGCGGAATCGCTCGCCGACGTCGGACGGGCGGCAAAGGATCCCACCGATCTGATCGAGCTCGTCAGGCAGCGTCTCAGCCACGGCATCTGCCATGGCCTCAGGGGCAGTCATGACGCGCTCTCGGTGCTCAGCCTCAATCCGCGAATCGAGGCGCAGATTTCGGAGAGTATCCGGCGCAGCGACGGCAGTTCGGCATTCGTGATCGAACCCCGGCTGGCCGAACAGATCGTGCGCAAACTGGCGGCTTCGGCGGATTCGATGATCGAACAGAGACTCGCGCCGGTGCTGCTGTGCGGGCCTGAAATCCGGCGTCATCTCAAGACGTTCACCCGACGCAGCGTGCCGCGCCTCGCTGTCGTGTCCGTCAGCGAAGTGCCCTACACGATCGACCTCAAGTCCTTCGCGGTCATTTCGACGGATTGAGTGCAAAGACAAAAGCTTGCGCTCGATTTCAACTCGTCGACTCTGGCTTGCAGGAAAGGCAATCGTCACGTAGCGTGATGCTATGGGGCAGATCATAGATATGGCCGCTGCGATATTGACGCAAGCGGAACGAAGCGCAGAAATCGCGGGGCACAACATCACCAATGTTGGTACGCCCGCTTACAAGCGGCGAATCAGTTTTTCGCAATTGCTGTCGCTTGCGCCTGAGACCGGTCAAAAATCTGAAATAAAATTATCATCCATTTCGGATCTATCCAATGGCAAGATGACAAGCACCGGCGCGCCGCTCGACGTCGCCCTCGCCGGCGACGGCTTCTTCGTCGTCCATTCTGACGTGCAGACGTCATATACGCGTAACGGTCAGTTTTCGCGCAATGCGGACGGCATTCTTGTTACGTCTCATGGTCTCGCTGTCCAGGATGCGGGCGGCGGCGACATCAAGCTTGGTCAGGGCAAGATCGAAATCACCGGCGACGGCGTCGTGCTCGAGGACGGCGCGCCGGTCGGACGGCTCGCGATCGTCGATTTCAAGGATCGAACCGCGCTGATCGCGACGGAGAGCGGCGCCTTCTCGGCCTCTGCGGCTGCAGAACAGATCGATATCGAGCGGCCGGCCGTGCGGCAGGGCATGCTCGAGACGTCGAACGTTTCCACCGGCGACGAGATGGTCGCCATCATGGCAGCGTTGCGGCGCGCCGAAGCGGGGCAGCGCATGGTCGGGGTCTATGACGATTTGATGGGACGCGTGATCACGGCGTTCGGCCAGGCTTCGTCATGAACGGCGCCTTCTATGTCGGGGCCGTCGGGCTGAGTGCGCAGGAACGGGCGCTGGCGGTCATTTCCAACAACATCGCGAACATCAACACACCGGCTTTCAAGCGGTCCGACGTGCGCTTTTCGGAACTCGTCGATACGCCGCGCACGGACGATGCCCGCGCCGTGGACGCCCGCACCTTGGAGGCCCGGGCCGATGCCAGGACCGCCGATGCCAGGACCATGGCTTCGGCGACGATGTCCGGTGTCGCCATGAACAGCGCCGTCCGCGTGTTCGAACAGGGCGACCTGAAGCAGACCGGCAAACCCTTCGATATCGCGGTCAGCGGCAACGGTTTCATCGAGTTGCAGGGTCCCGACGGCGAAGCATGGCTGTGGCGCGGCGGCACGCTCAAGGTCGACCGCGACGGCTATCTCGCCACGGTCGACGGCATGCCGCTGAAGGCGTTGATCAGCGTCCCCGACGATGCATCGGAGCTCCAGATCGGCCGGGATGGCACGGTGACCGCGCTGACGGCGAGCGATCAGGGGCCGAGAGAGATCGGCAAGATCGAACTCGCACTCGTGCGCGACCCTGCGACGCTGATCGCCGAGGATGGCGGCTATTATCGTGCCGCGCTGGAAAGCGAGATGGTGTCCGCGCTGCCGGGGGAAGAAGGCAGCGGCACGATCGTTCAGGGCGCGATCGAAACCTCGAATGTGCACTTGTCCGATGAGATGGTGACATTGCTGCTGATGCAGCGCGCCTATTCGGCGAGCGCGCAAGTCGTTCAGGCGGGTGATCAACTGATGGCGATCGCCAACAGCCTCAGACGTTAGCGACGATGATGTGGGGGGTCTTTTCGATGATAGTGGCGGCCGCTGCGGCCGAAGCGGCACCCGTTCATGCCGGGGCAGGCTGCGTCGAGGTCGTGCGTCCGCTCGAACGCGGCAAATATCCGACCAGCGGCGATCTGCTGACGGTGGCCTGCGATGGCCCGACCAGCGAACGCGTCTTCTGCTATGACCCGACGAACCGGGTCGTCCGCACGGCACGCGATCTTGCCGCCGGCGAGGTGGTGGCGGCGCCGCCCTTATCGTTGCTCGCCGGCGTCCGGCCGGGCGACGACATTGCCATCGAGGCGCATGTCGGCCCCGTCGTCGTGCAACGCAGCGTGCGCGTGGTCAGGCCGGCGCGCATCGGTCACCCCGTAACCGTCCGCGCGGCCGGTGGCATGCCGTTCGTCGTCGCCTATCCCGGAGATCATCGTTGAGATCGCTGCCTTCACTTGCCATCCCTGGCGCAATTGCGTGCATGCTTGTGTCCTCCCAGGGCGTCCATGCCGAAGATCTGTACCGGCCCGGCAGCTGGACCGCATTGGCGTCGGATCGTGTCGCCATGGCGGCGGGCGACAGCCTCACGGTGCTGATCTACGAGACGTCGAGCGCGACCAATGCCGCGCAGAACGGCGCCAAGCGCGACAGCGACATCGCGGGCCAGATCGGCGCCGGATCCTCGTTCAACGAACGCGCCCAACTGGGCATCGGCAGCAATTTCGACTCCGCCGGCCAGACCGGCCGGTCGGGCCGCATGGTGGCGCAGCTCAGCGTCGTGGTCGAGGAGGTTCTGGCCAATGGCGATCTGAGGGTGGCCGGAACCCAGTCGCTGAAGATCAACGGCGAAACGACGCTGATCAAGCTGCGCGGTCGCGTCCGCCCTGTCGATATTTCGCCCGGCAACGCCATATTGTCGACGCGGATCGCGGATGCCGAGATCGATTATGACGGCAAGGGCTTCGTGTCGCGCAGCGCAAAACCCGGGCTGATCGCCAGGATTTTCAATCTCCTGGGGCTGTGATCATGCGTCTTGCGAGTGTGGCCCGCGGGCTGATCGGACTCCTCCTGATCGCGCTGCCGACCCTGGCGGCCGCCGACGAGGTGCGCATCAAGGACCTCGGACGCTTCAGCGGCGTGCGGGACAATGCGCTGGTCGGATATGGCATCGTCACGGGTCTCGGTGGCTCGGGCGATTCGCCGCGCAGCGAAGTGACGCGCCAGGCGCTGCGCAACGTGCTGGGACGGCTCGGATCGAACATTCCCGCCGATCAGATCCAGAGCCGCAACGTGGCGGCGGTGATCGTCACCGCAACCTTGCCCCCTTCGTCCAACACCGGCGACCGGATCGACATCACGATCTCGTCGATCGGCGACGCGCGCAGCCTGGCCGGCGGTACGCTGCTGATGACGCCCCTGACCGGACCCGACCAGAAGATTTATGCGCTGGCACAAGGGCCTGTGATCGCGGCGGGCTATCGGTTCGAGAGCAATTACAGCCTCCGCCAGCGCAACCAGACGACGACGGTGGCTCTGGCCGGCGGCGCGACGGTGGAGACGCCCGTGCGGGCGCAGTTGGTCGGCCGCGACGGCGAACTCATATTCGTGCTGCGCGATGCCGACTTCACGACGGCCGACCGGATCGCCGCCGGCATCAACGGGGCACTCGGCACGGGCATTGCCAAGGTTCGCGGCGCCGATTCGGTCGCGATCGATGCGCGCGCCGCGGGTGGCGACGTCAACGCCCTCGTCGCGCGGATCGAGCATATCGCCGTGACGCCCGATTCACTGGCCCGCGTGGTCATCAACGAGCGCTCCGGGACGGTGGTCGCCGGCGGCGGCGTGCAGATCTCCAGCGTCGTCATTTCGCAGGGCGACATCCGCATATCCGTCGACATCGACAACCAGGCATCGCAACCCTACGGCTTCGCCGGCTACGCCCCCGGCGTGGGCAGCCTGATCGTCACCAATACGCGGCTCGACGTGAATGAGGGCCGCGATGCCGTGGTCCGCTTTCCCAACACGACCGTCGCCGATCTGGTCGAAGGACTGGCGCGCGTCAAAGTCGACACGCGCGGGATCATATCGATTCTTCAATCGATGAAGGCGGCGGGCGCGCTGCACGCCGACATCGTGGTGCAATGAGGATCTGCCGATGAACGAGATCACTGCCGCCATCATGATCAAGGCGCTCGACGGGCTGTCGGCGAGAGCCACGGTCACGGCGCAGAACATCGCCAATGCCAATACGCCGGGCTATCGGCCGCTGCGCGTGTCCTTCGAGGATGCGCTCGCGGCGGCCGCGCCGAAAGGCCTCGACGCGATCGCTGCGGTCAGCCCGCAGATCGGGCAGACGCCCGATCGCGGCTTCGGCACCGACCTTCGCCTCGATCTCGAGCTTGCGACAGCCGGCGGGACGGCGGCACGCTATGCCGCGCTGATCGAAATCCTCGGGCGCCAACTCCAGATCCAGTCGCTGGCCGCAGCAGGAGCGTCGTAGACATGCAAGCGTTAGAAATCAGCCGCACCGCGCTCGAAGTCGAGTGGCGACGGCTGGAGATCATCGCCGAGAATATCGCCAACGCCAACAGCACCGGCACGGTCGACGGCGTGCCCTGGCGGCCGCTTCGCCTGCTCTCGGGTCCCAAGCAGGATTTTGCCGCGCTGCTCAGGGATCCGGCCGCGGTTCGTCACCTGTCCGGAGTCGAGGTGCGCGGCGTCGTGCCGATCGATGCGCCGCCGCGCCGCGTGCATGAACCGGGCCATCCGGATGCCGATGCCGACGGGCACGTCACTTATCCCGGGTTCGACCATGCCGCCGAGATGGTGCTGATGGTGAAGACCGCGCGCGTTTATGAGGCGAACATCGTCGCGATGGGGGCTGCCCGGCAGATGTACACCAAGGCGCTCGAACTCGGGAGGCGTGGATGAGCATCGCGCCGATCATGGCGATCGATCCCGGCCTCGCGCAGATTCGCCCGGATGCGATCGGCCCGGGTGCGATCGGGATGTCGCCGGTCAACGGCCAATCCTTCGGCCAGATGCTGCTCGACGGGATCGCCGATGCCGACCGCAAGATGGTCGACGCCGACCGCATGGTCGCGGCCTTCGCACTCGACGATTCGGTGCCGGTCCACCAGGTGACCTATGCGCTTGAGCAGGCGCGGCTGTCGTTCGAGCTGATGCTGCAGGTTCGCGACCGCCTGCTCGACGGCTATCGGCGCGTCATGGATATGCAGGTCTAGGTCGGGCACGTCATGAAAACGCTGTCCGAATTCCGGTCGATGCCGCCGGGCCGCCAGTTCGGCGTCGCACTGGTTGCGATGCTGCTGATCGGCGTGTTGCTGGTCGCCTTCTATGTCATCGTCCTGCGCGCCGACTATCGGCCGCTGTTCACCGACCTGAAGACCGCCGATGCCGCGACGATCGTCGCCGAACTCGACCGGACCAAGACCCCGTACAGACTGGAGAATGGCGGCGCGACGATCCTCGTTCCCGCGGATCGCGTCGATGCCGCCAGGCTCGAGGTGATGGGGGCCGACCTGCCGCTGAAGGGCGTGGTCGGCTTCGAGATCTTCAACGAATCCGACATGGGACTCACCGAGTTCGCGCAGCGCATCAATTATCAGCGCGCGCTGCAGGGCGAGCTGGCGCGGACGATCATGACGCTCGACAGCGTCGACACCGCGCGGCTGCATTTGACCCTGGGCGAACGCGCGCTGTTCCGCGAACAGCGCACGCCGCCCAAGGCCTCGGTGACCGTGCTGCCGCGCGCCGGCATGCGCATCGCGCCGGCCACGGTGGCCGGTATCCAGCGCCTCGTCGCCGCCGCCGTGCCCGATCTCGACGTCGCCAATGTCGTCGTCATCGACGCTGCCGGCCGCGTCATCAGCGCCGATACGCCGCCCGAACCCGCTGCCGTTGAGCCATTGCCCGGCACCGCGCTCGAAAATCATTATGTCGCGAAGATCAGCCAGGCGATCGAAGCGACCTATCCCGGTTCGCGCGCGCGCGTCACCGTCAGCGCCGGCCCCGGTGCGCCGGCGGATCCGGGCATGACCGATCCGTCGGCGCCGAGAGCGTTCGCGCTTCGCGTCGATGTCGCATTCCCGACTGCGCAGCCTGACCCGATCGCGGCGGATATCCGCGAGATCGTCGGCGATGCGATCGGCGGCCCGAAGGTCGCCGGCGATATCGTCACGATCTCGGTCCTTCCGCTGCCGCGCATCGCGGATGCGCCACCGATACTACCCGATGTCGGCCAGATGCCCCCACCGGCCACAGCGGCCGTGACATCGTCATCCTGGCCGGCGACCGGATGGCTGCTGGCGCTGGCCTTGCTCGCGATGCTGGTGATCGTCGCGCTCCTGCGCCGACGGTCCGATCCCCCGCCCATGACGCCGGACGAACGCGTCGCTTATGCCGAGCGGCTGCGCGCGCTGCTCGGCAAGGGAGGCGCCGATGTCCGTGAGCGAGGATGAGCGCGCGCTGCGCCGGCTGGTCGCGGACCTGGCCACGCGCAGCCAGCACGACATCGCAGCGGTCCTGGAACTGCTCGAGCCGGCGCACCAGGCCGACGTGCGCCGCCTGCTCGACGCGTATCAGGGCAAGCATCTTCCGACCGTCGAGGCCGGACCGCTGCCCCTCGACGCGGATGGACAGGCGCCGTCCTGGGTGCTCGAGCGTCTCGACGCCGAGGGCGGCAGCGGGATTTCAGCCACCGCGCGCGAGGCGCTGCGATCCTGCCTGGCGGACTGGCAATCGGCCGGACAGCCCGCCGTTCCGGCATCCGGGCCGGCCTCGGGCCGGGGGCCCACTTTGTTGAACCGCGCGCGATCCGCTTTGCCATTTTCGCGAGCGCCCCGATGAACAGCATCATCAAAGCAAGCGATGCCCTCTCGGCGACGATCGTCCGTCCGCTGGGGCAATTGCATCGGCCGGTCGGGCCGGCGCCGTCGAGCGCGCCTTTGCCCGATCCGCTGATCGCCACGCTGCAGTCGCAGCTGAAGGAGGCGACCGCGCGCATAGCCGGGCAGTCCGATCAGATGCGCAGCCTCCGCAAGGAATGCGACGCGGCTTATGCCGAGGGCGAACAGGCCGGCCGCAAGGCCGGACGCGCGGAGGCGACGACCCGCGAAGCCGAACGGCTCGAAATCCTGGAGGCGGGCGTCGAGGCCGCGCTCGCGACATTCTCCGAACGCCTGGCGAGCGCCGAGCAGATCGGCCGGCTGCTCGCGCGCGAGGGGCTTCGCAAGCTGGTCGGCGAGGACGACGATCGCCTCGGCCTGATCGCCAATCTCCTCAACGAGCAGATGCGGCAGATCGACGCCGGCTCGGTCGTGCGCATCGAGGTGTCGCGCGCGGATTTCGCTGACGACGCGGCGCTCGAGGCGCTGTCGCGGCGGATCGGCGGGTCGCGATTCGCGGTGGTGGCAGCCGACCATGCCCGTGCCGGCGATTGCCGCATCGTGCTGATGCTGGGCGCGCTCGAAGTCGGACTGGACCAGCAACTCGGCCGGCTTGCGGCGGTGCTGCGCGGTGGCGAGACGCATGATGAAGCCTGACGCCCTGCTCCGGCAACTCCGCTCGGCCGAGCTGATCGCGCGGACGGGGCGCGTGCGGCGGATCATGCCGACCTTCGTCGAGGCGGACGGCCCCGCTTTGCCGCTCGGCGCATTGTGCACGATCGAATGCTCCGGTGCCGAAGCGCAGCCGGTGCTGGCCGAGATCACGCGGGTCGATCGCGAGTCGGTGACCTTGGCGCCGTTCGAGGACCGGCCGGCAACCTTTGCCGGCGCGCGCGTCACCGCGCTGCCCGGCGGGGCATCGGTGCCGGTGGGCGACGCCTTCCTTGGCCGCGCCGTCGATTCGCTGTCGCGGCCGATCGATCGACGCGGACGGATCGACAGCCATGAGACCGGCAGCCTGAACGGCGCGGTCGCGGCGCCGCTGTCGCGCGTGACCACGTCGCGCGCGCTGCACACCGGCGTGCGCGCGATCGACGGATTGCTGACGCTGGGCGTCGGTCAGCGGATCGGCGTGTTCGCGGCCAGCGGCGTCGGCAAGACCAGCCTGCTCGGGCAGCTGACGCGCCAGGTCGACGCCGATCGCTGCGTCATCTGCCTCGTCGGCGAGCGCGGCCGCGAAGTCGAGGCGCTGTGGTCGCACGGCTTGCCGGCCGCGGTGAAGGCGCGCACGACGATGGTCGCGGCAACATCCGATCAGTCGGCCGCGATGCGCGCGCGCTCGGCCGGCGTCGCGCTGGCGCTCGCCGAGCATTGGCGCGCACGCGGGCATCATGTGCTGCTCGTGCTCGACTCGGTCACCCGCCTCGCGATGGCGCTGCGCGAAATCGGCCTGGCCGCCGGCGAGCCGCCGACGGTTCGGGCCTATACGCCGGGCGTATTCGCCGCGATTCCGCGGCTGGTCGAGCGCTGCGGGGCGCTGGCCGAAGGCGGCGCCATCACCGCGATCATGACCGTGCTGTCGGAAACCGACGAGGTCGACGATCCGGTCTCGGAGATGATGAAGTCGCTGCTCGACGGGCACATCCTGCTCTCGCGGACGCTCGCCGAGCAGGGCCATTTCCCCGCGATCGACGTCACGCGCAGCGTCAGCCGGCTCGCCACCGGGCTGATGGCGCCGGCGCATCGCGCGGCCGCGACCGATGCCGCCGCGAGCCTCGCGACCTATGACGCGTCGCGGACATTGATCGAAAGCGGCATCTACACCGGCGGCAGCGACAGCCGGATCGATCGCGCGATCGCGCTCCGCCCTGCCCTGCTCGACTATCTGCGGCAGGCGCAGGACGCGGCCGTCGCACCCGAAGATGCGGTCAGGACGCTCGTTGCGCTGGCCAGAGGAGGCGCCTGACATGCGGCACAAGCGACGCGCCACCGAACTCGGCACGATCGCCGCGCTGCGGGGACTCCAGCGCGCCGCGGCCGAGGAATCGGCGGTTCGCGCGCGGCAGGAGCGGGAACGCCGGTCCGCGCAACGCGAAGCGGCGCGGCAGGCGCTCGATGCCGCCGATCGCGGCTGGGCCGGCCAGCTGGCGCTGCGCCCGCTCGACCCGGCGATGTTCGCGGCCTGGTCGCATCTGATCGACCGGGAGGCCACGCAACTCGCCGAAGCCGAGCTGGCGCTCGATCGTGCGGCCCGGGCGGCGGAGCAGGCGGCGGCGGACTGGCAGCAGGCCTCGGCGCGCGACGAGGCGTCGAAGGCGCTGGCGCGGACGGCACGCCGCACGGCGGCGCGCGCCGAAGAAGAACGGGGATTGCTGGCGATCGAAGACCGGGCGACGCTGCGGAGTCTCGGATCATGAGGATCGGCCCCCTGCCCGCGGACATCCGCCACGACGCGCCGGCGGCCCGGCCGAACGGCCCGGGCGACGGCACCTCCTTTTCGGCGCTGCTCAATGCCGCCGATACCGGCGCGGACGCGCTCGGCAAACGCGCCTTCGGTTTCGGCGAATTCGGCCTGCTCGGCCTGCACGCGTTGCGCGCATCCGCGACCGAGGGTTCCGGACCGGCGTGCCGGACGGCGGCGGCGCTGCCGATCGATGTCGAGAACCGGCCGGCGCCGCCCGGTCAGCCGCAGGACGCCCCCGCCGGTTCGCCGGCGGCGGCGGGCGCTGCCGCGGCGGCCGTCCAGGCGCCGGTCGCGACCAGTGTCGCCATGAGATCGGCAGCGCCGACGACGATCCCGTCTTCGCCCGTCGCCGCGATCGTCTCGCCGCCGCCGACGGTTCAGCCCGAAGATATGCCGTCGTCGATCGAGGGCAGCGCCGCGCCCGACGCGCAGGCGCCGAACCAGCCCGATGCGACGCCATGGTTCAGCATCGTGTCGGAGGGGGCTGGCAACATGGTCCATATCTCGGCCGCGCTTCCGGGCCTCGACGATGACGGCCGCCAGCGCCTGCGTCGTCGCGTCGCCGCGGTCGCCGCCGAATATGGCGTCAAGGTCGCCGACTTCCTCGTCGACGGCAGACCCGATCAAGCCTTCAAACCCGTCCAGAGGAGCTAGCGATGGCGCTTTCCCCCGTCAGTCCGGCCAACGCATCGGCACAGAACGCGTTCGGCCTCGATTTCCAGTCGCTGCTGCGGATCATCCTGACCCAGCTGACCTATCAGGATCCGCTGAAGCCGATCGACAATTATCAGTTCGTGTCGCAGCTGGCGCAATTCTCGCAGCTCCAGCAGAGCCAGACGCTCAACGACCAGGTCACCAGCCTGCTCGCCGCGCAGGCATCGACGCAGGCGACCAGCCTGCTCGGCCGCACGGTCGACATCAGCGGCAATGCGGCGACGCTGTCGGGCACGGTCAAGTCGGTTTCGTTCACCACCGGCCAGCCGCAGGTGACGATCCTGACCGCCGACGGACAGACCATATCGGGCATCTCGATCGCCAATATTTCACAGGTTCGGTAGTGCGTCCCGTCACCCATTTTGCGCAGTCGATGCGCCGAAACCATCCTCCCCGGAACGGGGAGGGGGACCGGCGAAGCCGGTGGAGGGGCAGGGGCAGGACTGGATGCTTCCGCCGTGGCTCCTGCCCCTCCACCACCGCTGCGCGGCGGTCCCCCTCCCCGTTCCGGGGAGGAATTTGCTCAAATCACGGCATCCACCTTCCCTGCAAATTCAACAACTTGGCGCACTAGAGGAGTAAGAACTATGTTGGGAGCGATTTACGTCGGTTTGAGCGGTATGAACGCTTACTCCAAGGGCCTGCAGACGATCAGCAACAACGTCGCCAATCTCAACACGTCGGGGTTCAAGTCGACCGCGGTCTCGTTCACCGACGTGTTCAACCATGGCGGCGGCGGCCTGACCTTTTCGCAGGGCACCAGCTTCAGCCAGGCGGGCAACGGCGTGCGGTTCGGCGAACCGCGCGTCGATTTCAGCCAGGGCGACCTGCGGCAATCGGACGGCGACCTCGATCTCGCCATCCAGGGCAGCGGCTTCCTCGTCCTGCTCAACGACGGCAAGACCTATTATACGCGCACCGGCCAGTTCACCGTCGACAAGGACGGCTATATCTCCGAACTCGAAACCGGATACCGGCTCGGCATTCTCGATGAGTCGCGCCAGCCGGTGGCGCTGAACATCGACGAAAAGCGGACGAGTGCGCCGGTTGCCACGACCAAGGTCGTTTTCGCAGATACGCTTTCCGCAGACGCATCGGCAGCCGTTTCGGTGGCGAATATCGCCGTTTACGACAGCCGTGGCGGCCTCCAGACATGGACGGCGACTTTCACGAAATCCGGCGCAGCTTCGCTCAGCGAATGGGATGTGGTCGTCAAGAACCAGACTGGCACGCAAGTCGGCACAACGCAGAAACTGCGTTTCATCGGGACCAACGTCGATCCGGCCACCGCAACCCTGAAGTTCGACAGCAAGCCCGCTGGCGGTGGCGACGCCGTGCCGGTGACGCTGGACTTCTCGGCCGTCAAATCCTTCGTCGCAGGGTCGAACTCGACGATCCGCGCGTCGTCCGTCGACGGCAATGGCGTGGGCACGCTGACCACGGTCACGATCGAGGACGGCAAGGTCAAGCTGACCTATTCGAATGAGAAGACCGACTTCCTGGGCGCCGTCGCGATCGCCGATTTCCGCGATCCGCAGCAATTGGAACGCATCGGCGACGGCCGCTTCGAGGATCGCGGATCGGGCCAGTTCCGCTTGCTCGAAAGCGGCGCCGAAGGGGCGGGAAAGCTGGTCTCGCGCCAAATCGAGGCGTCGAACGTCGATCTGTCGCAGGAATTCGGCGATCTGATCCTGATCCAGCGCGGCTTCCAGGCCTCGTCGCAAGTGGTCAGCACCGCCAATGACATGATCCAGCAATTGTTCGGGATTCGAGGTCAAGGGTGAGCGGCCCGGTTCGCCAATGGCTGCCGCCCGGCGCGGCCGACAGCCTGGCCCTGCAAGCCGTCGTCGAGCAGGCCGTGTCTGCGTGGGCGGACGCGTGGTGTGGGGCGAATCCATGGCGGTTCGAATGGCGCACCTGGAAAGCCGGCCACGACGATCTGCGTCCGCACCGCGCCGGCCGGGACTTCGCGATCGCCACGGGCGGCGATGCGCGCCTCGCCAGACATGCGCTCAAGCTGCCGCTCGACTGGTTGCCGGACGACGGCCCCGAGCAGACTCTGGTCGCGTCGTTCGCAACCCGGATGATCGCGGGACTGGCCGAAGCGCTGGGCCGGCGCCTGGGTGCGGCTCCGGGTGACGGCGACGATGCCGCGATGACGCTCGCGCTCGTCGATGTCGAAGGCACGCCGGCGCTCGCGATCGGCGTATCGCATGATCAGCTGGTCGCGGTCGCCAAGCGCCTGATGCCAACGCCCGCCCGCCCGCCTGCACCATTCGCCGCCACCCTTGCCGCCGCCTGCGCATCGCAGACCGCCACCATGACCGCGCATCTCGGCACCGCCCGCCTGACATTGGCCGATCTCGCCGGGCTGGCGATCGGCGACGTCGTCGTGCTCGACCGGACCGACGACCAGCCGCTCGATCTCCATGTCGGCGGCCGTCCGGCGCTGCGCGGCCGGTTCGCCGAATCGACGGCGGCGATCGCCATCGCCATCGTCAATTGAGAAGACCAAGCCATGACACCGAAGACCGACCAGGATCGCACCCCCGTCACCCCCGGGCAGGGCGCCCCGCTGCTGACGCTCGAATCGCCCGCCGTCCAGGAGGTGACGGTCGAACTCGTCGCGCGGCTGGGATCGGTCCATATGTCGATCGCCGAACTGCTCGCGCTCAAACGCGGGGCGGTGGTGACGCTCGACCAGCAGATCAACGCGCCCGTCGACCTGCTGCTCAACCAGAATATCGTCGCCCGCGGCACGATCGTCGCGGTCGGCGACCGGTTCGGCGTGCGGATCGACGACGTGGCGCCGGCCGCATGACGCGCGGCGAGCGAACGATTACCCGATTCGCGCTGTCGCTGCCGTTGCTGTGCGCGGCCGGCGCCGCATCGGCGCAGCGCCTCGGCCAGGGCGACGACGGCATTTCGCCGTGGCGCGTCGTGGCGACCCTGCTGCTGTGCCTCGCGCTCGCGGTCGCCGCAGCGTTCGCGCTGCGCTATCGGATCGCCAACCGCGGCATCGCCTTGTTCGCCCCCGCTGCACGCCGGCTGCAGCTGATCGAGACCGTGCGGCTCGGCCCGCAGAACAATCTGTGCGTCGTCCGTTACGATGCGCGCGACTATCTGATCGCGGCCGGCCCGCAGGGCGTAACGGTGATCCACTCGGGGCCCTCCCCTGCCCCCGCGCCATCGGCGGTTGCGGACGCATGAAAGCGAAAACGCGCCTGGCCGTCGCCTTCGCGGCGTTGGCGCTTCCGGCCGCGGCGTTCGCCCAGGCCGCCGGCGCCGCCGATGCCGCGCAGACCTCGGAGGTCGTGCGCATCGCGCTGATCCTGTCGCTGATGGCGCTGGTGCCGGCGGTGCTGATCTGCATGACCTCGTTCATCCGCATCATCGTCGTGCTGTCGATGATCCGCCACGCATTCGGCATGCCCGAGACCCCGCCCAACCAGGTGCTGGTCAGCCTCGCTCTGTTCCTCACCGCTTTCTCGATGATGCCGACGCTCACCGCGGTCCAGGGCCGGGCGCTGCAGCCGTTTCTCGACGGCCGGATTTCGGTGCAGCAGGCGATCGACCAGGGATCGGGTCCGTTGCGCGATTTCATGCTGCGCCAGGTGCGCGACAAGGATCTGGCGACGGTCTACAGCGTCGCGAAGACGCCGCTGCCCGATCGCGCGCAGGACGTCGGGCTGATGCAGCTGACCACCGCATATATGCTCAACGAGCTGCGCGTCGCGTTCAACATCGGCTTCCTGATCCTGCTGCCCTTCCTGCTGATCGACCTCGTGGTCTCGAGCATATTGCTGTCGCTGGGCATGCTGATGGTGCCACCCTCCACATTGTCGCTGCCGATCAAGGTGCTGATGTTCGTGCTGATCGACGGCTGGGGCCTGGTGATCCAGGGCCTGATCGGCAGCTTCAGGTGAACGCCGCCGAGGTGCTGGCGTCGCGTGAGCCGGCGCTGTGGGCCGACCTGCGGCGGGACGGCGCGCCGGCCGCGCGCGAGGCGCTGTTCGATCTTCACCTCCCCTTCGCGCGAAAGATCGCGCGCCAGCAATTCCACGACCGGCCCGGCGGCGATATCGAGTTCGGCGACCTGCTCCAGCTGGCCTGCGCCGGCCTGCTCGAGGCGATCGACCGCTTCGATCCGGCGCGCGGGGCCATGTTCCAGAGTTTTGCCGAACGACGGATCTCCGGCGCCATCCTCAACAGCATTTCTCATTTCAGCGAGTATCGCGAGCAGAAGGCGTTTCAGCGTCGCATCAAGCGCGAGCGGATGGGTTCGTTGAATGCGGGGCGGGCGACGGGGCGGGCCGCCAAGGCCAGGAGCAGGTCGGACCTGACCGAGCTTGCCATCGGCCTCGCTATCGGCTTCATGCTGGAGGGGACCGGACTCTATCATGACGACACGGCGCCCCAACCCTGGAACAATCCCTACGACACGGTTGCGTGGAACCAGACCGTGACGCGTCTCGCGAACGAGCTGGCGCTGCTGGGCGAGCGCGAGCGCCGCATCCTTCAGCACCATTATGTCGAAGGGCTGACATTCGGCATGATCGCGGCGCTGATCGGCCTGAGCAAGGCACGCGTGTCGCAGCTGCACCAAGCGGCGCTGGCGACCCTGCGCGAGCGCTTGTTCCCCCGACAAAAATTCTACCTCAAGATATGAAGGACTTGCCGTGACCGACCAACGACGGGCCGATCTCTGCACCGACGAGGCGATTGCCCGGCTGGTGGCGATCGCGAGCGACGACGATCAGGCCGGGCTGGCCGAGGCCGACACGCTGATCCGCGCGCATCCCGGCGATCCCCGGCTGCATTTCCTCAAGGGTTCGCTGCTGGCCGCACTGGCGCAATATGAGGCCGGCGAGGCGGCGATGGCGCATGCCGTCCGGATCGCCCCCGATTATGAGATCGCGCGGTTCCAGCTCGGCCTGCTGCAGCTCAGTTCGGGCAAGCCGGCCGCAGCCGAGACCAGCCTCGCCCCACTGATCGCGCTGGCGGACGACAATCCGCTGAAGATCTTCGCCGAAGGGCTGGTGCTGCTGATGCGCGACCAGCTCGCGGCGGCGGCCGACCGGCTGGGCGACGGCATCGCGCTGAACACCGATTTTCTGCCGCTCAACCGCGACATGCGGATGCTGATCGACGAGACCCGGGCGAAGCTGAACGAGGCGAGCGGCGACGAACCCTTGTCCTCGACGCAGCAATTGCTGCAGAGCTTCGCCTCGCGCCAGACGCGCCACTGAACGTCAGGACGACCATGGACCCGATCTCGAACGCCGATCGCCTCGCCCAAATCCTGCGTCAGCGGCTGGAGGCGCAGAGTCGCGCGACCAAAGCCGGGACCTCGCCCGCCGCGCGCGGCGGCGGCGCCAGGGCGCCGTCCGCGATCGCCCGCACGGAGCAGGACCATCTGCTGCGGCGATCGGTGATCCAGGACATCCTCGCCGAACATTTCGGCACTACCCTGCTGCGCGACCCGAAGTTCCAGCGGGTGATCGACCGGGTGACCGAGACGCTGGAGGACGACGAACAGGGCGCCCGCCTGCTCGACGAGATGGTCGCTGACCTGCGCGCTGGCAGGTCATAGCCCGGCTGCCACCGCCTTGCGGGTGGCGGAGCATGAAAATAAGTTTCGTTCTATATCAGTCACTTGTAAAAAAGCATCGGCCGGAATCGAAAAAAAGACTGAACGGATTTCGAAATCTCTTGATCTTACATTTATGGGGACAGCGAAATCGCGTGTGGCGGTGTCCCGGATCGGGGGATTGGCATGGTTGCGATTGTCACTGGAAACGGACTGGGCCTGGAGCGGGGTTCGGGTTTCGTGCTGGGTTCGGGCGGGAGCCTGGGCAGCGCGGGGTTCGGGCGCTATGGCGAGAACGTCACGATCAATGCCGCGACCGGCAATCTGGTCATCAACCGCACCGATGAGGTTCTGATCGGTCTCGGCCCGGACAATGTGGTGTCGCGCAGCTACAACAGCCTCGGCAACATGTCCGACGACAATGGCGACAATTGGCAGCTGAACGCGCAACGCCATGTCGGCGGACTCACCGGCACGGTGAACACGGCCGGCAGCACGGTCATCCGCTATGACTGGGATGGATCGGAGACGCTTTACAGCTGGGACACTACGCTGTCCGCCTATATCGGCAAGCAGGGGTCGGGCGCCTATGACAAGCTCTTGTTTGCCTCGAACGTCTGGACGTGGACCGATGGCAATTCGCGAGTGGTCGAGACCTATGACGCTCTCAACGGCGGACGCATCACCGCATCGAAGGACACCGACAACAACAGCCTGACCTATGGCTATACCGGCGCGCTGCTCACGCGGATCACGACGGCGAGCGGTGAGTATACCGATCTGAGCTGGTCGGGGAACAATCTGACCCAGATGGTGACGACATCATCGGGCGGTGCGACGCTGACGCGCGTGCGCTATACCTATATATCCAATCGGCTATCGACGGTGACGACCGATCTGAGTCCGGACGACAATGCGGTGACCGACGGCGCCAAGGTGGTAACCACCTACACCTATGACGGCACGAGCGGAATGGTGGCGTCGATCAGCCAGACCGGCGGCGCGCGGCTCGACATTACCTATATCCTGGTCGGGTCGGACTATCGGGTGGCGAGCTATACGCAGACGACCGCCAGCGGCGTGACGAGCGCGACCGGGTTCAGTTACGACACCGTCAACCGGATCACCACGATCACCGATGCGCAAAGCCAGGTCACGAAGATGACCTACGATGTGAACGGGCAGCTGACCCGGATCGAGCTGCCGCCGGCGCAGAGCGGCGCCACCGCGCAGAACATCTATTATACTTACAACGCCAACGGCGACGTGCTGACTGCCAAGGATGGCAGCAACCTCGTAACCACCTATCAATATGACACGAACGGCAATCTGACACTGCAGCGTGACCACGCGGGCAATGTCGTCACGCGGACCTATGGCGCCAGCAACGAACTGCTGACCGAGACCCGCTACGGCGTGCCCGATCCCGCGGGAGGCTTGATCGAACCGGACGCGCCGGTGACGAGCCGCTATGCCTATGACGCCGAGAACCATCTGCGCTTTGCCGTCAGCGCCGAAGGCCATGTCACCGAATATGTCTATGACAGCTACGGCCGGCAGACGGCGTCGATCGCCTATCGCGACAATGCCTATGACCTGAGCGCGCTGCTCCCCACCGACACGTTGTCCGAAACGACCCTGACGAGCTGGGTATCGGGGATCGCGGACCTGAGCACGGTGAAGCGGGTCAATACCACCTGGGACTTCCGCGGCAATGTGGCCACCGTCACCAGCTACAGCGCCGCGACCACGGCCGGCGCGGGCAGCGGCGCCTATACGCGCGTAACCTACACCTACGACCAGTTCGGCGGCCTGCTGACCCGGGCGACGACCGGGATCACCAACACGGAAGTGTTCACCTATGACGGACTCGGCCGGCTGACGAGCTCGAACGACCTCAACAATGCGGCGACGAGCATCGCCTACACCGACAGCCAGAACAAGATGGTGGCGACGCTGGCGAACGGGTTCGTCCAGACGTCGATTTACAATTATGCCGGTGCGCTGATCAGCTATGCCGAGTCGGGGACGGGATTCACGACCGGGACCACGACCTACAAATATGACAGCCTCGGCAATCTGCGGATCGCGACCGATGCAACCGCACGCAAGAGCTATTATCTCTATGATGCGGTCGGCCGGAAAGTCGCCGACATCGCGGCCGACGGCGCGATCGTCGAATATGGCTATGACGCCAGCGACCGGCTGGTCAGGACCATCCGCTATGCGACCAAGCTGGACGCGACCGCCCTCGCCTCGCTGGTCGATGCGAGCGGCAATCCGACCGATGTCGATCTCGCGGCGGTACGTCCGGCATCGAGCACGGACGATCAGTGGGAATGGCGGATCTACGACACCGCCGACCGGCTGATCGAAGTCATTGACGGCAAGGGTGCCGCCACGATCTTCGCCTATGACGGGCTGTCGAACCTGATCACGACGACATCCTATTCCAATGTCATCGCGGCGGCGACCGTTGCAACCTACAAGACGACCACGCCGACGACGCTGCGCTATCCGACCGCCAACGCTGCGAAGGACAGCGTGATCCGCGCATTCTACGACGCCGATGGCCGCCAGATCGGGGCACTGGACGGTGCTGGCTATCTGAGCCGTACCATCTACAACGCGAATGGTGAGAAGATCGAGACGATCGCCTTCGGCAAAGCGGCGGCGTCAACGCTCCGCGCAGCCGGCACGTTCGACGCGCTGATCACCGATGTCGGCTGGGACGCGCAGAACCGCTACAACTATTTCGCATATGATGGTCGGGGATTGCTGCGCTATGCGCTCGACGCCAATCTGCGTCCGACTGAATTCACCTACGACACCGCCGGCAACAATGTGGGCCGGATCGACTATGGCGCTTCGATCGGCGCTGGCAGCAGCTATGACCTTGCCTATATTCAAGGGCAGATCACGGCGTTGAGCCTGTCGACCAACGCCGCCACGCGCAAGAGCTGGTCGGTCTATGACGCCGCCGGCCGCCTAACTTATGCCATCGACGCCGCCGGCGGCGTCGTTGCGTTCGGCTATGACGCGCAAGGTCGCGCGGTCAAGCAGACCGCGTTCGTGACGCTGCGCGCGAGCAGTTCGGCGCCGACGCTTGCGACCATGGATACATGGATGGCGACCAATGGCGGCAATGCGAGCGATCGCGTCAGCCGCACGGTCTACGATCTCGCCGGCCGGGTCGCCTATCGGATCGACGCGGAGAGCTATGTCACCGAATATCGCTATGACGGCGAAGACCGGGTCACGCTCGAGATCCGCTATGCCGCTGCCTACAGCGTCGACGACACGGTCACGAAGGCGAGCCTGGCGGCGCTGATCGGCACCGTCCCGACGAGCGCGCTCCAGACCAGCTTCACCTATGATCCGGTCGGCCGCTTGTCGACCAGCGTGCTCGACACCGGTTCCGGCCGGCTCAATATCACCACGCGCTATACCTATGACGCGCTCGACCGCGTGGTCGACCGAATCGTTGCCGATGGGGGCGCGGAGGCGTCGACGACGCATTACACATATGATGCGGCAGGCCGCATCGCGAGCGAAACGCTGGCTGACGGCGCCCCGGAAGCGGCCACCACCAGCTATACCTATGACGGCATGGGTCACATGCTGACCAGGGTCGATGCGCGCGGCAATACGACGACCTACGCCTATGACGGCGTGGGAAATCTGCTGAGCGTCACCATACCGACGGACGGATCCAACACCGCCGTCACTAGCTACACCTATGACGCGTTCGGACAGGCGGTCACCACGACTGATCCGCTCCTCAACGTCAGTTACAGTTTTTATGATCTGCTCGGTCGCGTGTACCTGTCAGTAGATGCCGAACGCTATGCGACGGCGGCGAATTATACGATTGGCAATCAGATCGCATCGATGACCCGTTACGCGACAGCCGTGAGCGGCGTGATCACTCCTGGCTCCCCCCCCGTGGTCACCACCAACGCCGCGGAAGACGCCACTACCGTCTACCAGTACGACAAGCTCGATCGGGTGACCCGAGTCACCGATGCCAGCGGCTTCGCCGAGAACTACATCCTGAACGCATTTGGCGACGTGCGCGTGACCACCGACGCGAGCCTGCGCAAATCCTATGCGCTCTACGACCTGCTCGGTCGTAAGATCGCCGATGTCGCCGCGGATGGTTCGATCGTCGAATATGGCTATGACGCACGTGACCGGCTGGTCAAACTCGTCCACTACGTCACGAAAGTCTCGTCCGGGACATTGACCTCGCTCGCAACCGGCGGCCCGATCGATATCGGCACGGTAAGACCGGCGTCCGACGCCGGCGATCAATGGGAATGGCGGATCTACGATCAGGCCGACCGGCTGATCGGGACGATCGATGGCGAAGGCGGCACGACGACGTTCGCCTATGACAAGCGTTCGAACCTGGTCAGGACGACCGCATATTATAATTTGGTGTCGTCCACGACGGTCGCCGGCTACAAGACGACGACGCCGACGGCGCTGCCCACGATCACGGCCACCGCGACGAAGGATAATGTCGTCCGCGCGATCTATGACGATGTCGGCCGCAGGGTCGCCGAGGTCGCGGCCGATGGCGCCATCATCGAATATGGCTATGATGCCGGCGGCAATCTGGTGAAAACCATCCGCTACGCGACCAGGCTGGATTCGACCGCGCTGACTGCGGTCGCCAATGGCGCCGACCTTGCTTCGGTTCGACCGGCACCCACCGCGGACGACCTATGGGAATGGCGAATCTACGACAATGCCAACCGGCTGGTCGAGGTGATCGACAACAAGGGCGCCGCGACGATCTTCGCTTATGACAAGAACGCAAACCTGATCAAGACCACTGCCTATTACAATGTCATCGCAGCATCCACGGTTAACGGATACGAGACCACGACGCCAACGACGCTCCAGACACCAACGGCCAACAGCACCAGGGATCGTGTCTCGCGGAACTTCTACGACGAGCGCGACCAATTGATCGGCACGCTCGACGGCGCGGGCTATCTCAGCCAGATCGTCTACAACGAGGATGGCCAGAAAACCGGCACGGTCGCGTTTGCCAATAATGTGCCTTCCGGCCTGCGTGCGTCGGGCACGTTCGCTGAACTGCTCGCCAGTGTCGGGACCAACAGCCGCGACATCCACAGCTACTTCGCCTATGACGGTCGCGGGCTGTTGCGCTATGCGCTCGACGCCAATCTGCGTCCGACCGAATATGTCTACGACGCCGCCGGAAACCACACGGCCACCATCGAATATGGCGCGGCGATCGGCGCCGGCAGCGACTATAGCCTGGCCTATATCCAGGGCCAGATCACCACGCTCGGCCTGTCGACCAATGCGGCCACGCGCAAGAACTGGTCGGTCTATGACGCCGCCGGCCGGCTTGCCTACGCCATCGACGCGACCGGTGGCGTGGTGGCGTTCGGCTATGACGCGCAAGGCCGGGTGACCCGGCAGACCGCGTTCGTGACGCTGCGCGCGACGACATCGGCACCGACGGTTGCGACCATGGACACATGGGCGACGACCAATGGCGGCAATGCGAACGACCGGGTCAGCCGCACGGTCTACGACCTGGCCGGGCGAGCGGCATACGGGGTCGACGCCGAAGGATATGTCACAGAATATCAATATGATGGCGAGGATCAGGTCGTCAAGACGATCCGCTATGCCGATCCCTACACGGTCGACGACGCGGTCACCAAGGCGAGCCTGGCGGCGCTGATCGGCACGGTCCCGACGAGTGCCGTGCAGGAAAGTTTCAGCTATGATCCGCTCGGGCGGCTGTCGACCAGCACCGATGGGCTGGGCATCGTTACGCGCCTCGACTATGATGCGCTCGATCGCGTCACCGATCGGACGCTGGCCTATGGCACCACCGATGCCGCCGTCACCCATTATGTCTATGATGCGGCCGGCCGCGTCGCGAGCGAGATTCGCGGCTATGGCCAGCCGGAAGCTTCGAGCGTCGGCTACACCTATGACGGCATGGGCAATGTGCTGACCCGGGTCGATGCCCGCGGGTTCACCACCAGTTACACCTATGACGCGATGGGGCGCGTGCTCACGACGACCGTGCCGCTCGATGCGACGAACAGCGCGGTCACCTACACCGACTATGACGCGTTCGGCAATGTGATCCGGATCGAGGATCCGCGCGGCAATGTCGGCTATTCCGCCTACGACCTGCTCAATCGCCTGATCTGGCAGGTCGATCCGGAGGGCTACGCGACCTTCACCACTTACACGATCGGCAACGAGGTGGCCTCGGTCACGCGCTATGCCAACAAGGTCACCGGCGCCGCGCCCGCTGCAGTGCCCACGACCGATCCCGACGCCGCCGAAGATGCGGTGACGAGCTTCACCCGCGACAAGCTCGGCCGCGTGACCCGCGTGACCGACGCGATGGGCTTCTACGAGAATTACACGCTCAACGCGTTCGGCGACCGGACGACCGTCAGGAACAAGCTCGCCGGCAATACGACCAATGTCTTCGATCATCGCGGCCTCCTGATCTCGGAAACGCTGCCGATGAACTCGGTCAACAGCGCCGGGACCGTGGTGGCGACCAGCGTCACCAACAGTTTCGGCTATGATGCGCGGGGCAACCGGACGCAGATGATCGAGGCCGTCGGCCTCGCCGAGCAGCGCACCACGACCTACGCCTATGACAAGCTCGACCGCCTCACCGACACGACCGGCATGGCGGTTGCGGTGGCGTCGGGCACGTCGGTCGGCCCGACGGGATCGGCGGCGGCGGTCGAGAGCGTGAAATATGACAAGCGCGGCAACGTGATCGAAACCGTCGATGCGGCAGGCGGGCGCACCTTGTTCTACTATGACGATCTCGACCGAAAGATCGACGAGATCAATGCCGTCGGCATGTTCTCGCACTGGACCTATGACGACAACGGCAATGCGCTGACGGCGCGGGTCTACGACTCTGCCGTGAGCCTTCCGGCAACGGCCGGCGGGACCGCCCCGGCGCCGGTCAACGCATCCAACTATCGCGAGACCAGCTTCACCTACGATCGCGCCAACCGGCTGCTGACCAGCACCGTCGCCAGCCTGCGCACGGGCACCTATGCCAGCAGCTATGCCACGACGGTCGGTGCCGTCACGACCACCAATTATTATGACAAGGCCGGCAACGTCACCCGTCAGGTCGATGGCCGCGGCAACAGCCTGTGGTTCTATTATGACAAGCTCGGCCGCAAGATCGCGCAGGTGGATCCGGACAATTATCTGAGCTATTTCACGCTCGACGCAGACGGCAATGTGACCGCCGAAGAGCGGTTCGCGACCAGGCTGACGTCGACCGTGAGCGAGGCGAGCAATCCGGTGACCTTGCGCAGCGGCGTCGCCGGCAATGCCAGCGACCGGATCACCAATTTCACCTACGACAAGAACGGCCGGCGGCTCACCGAGCAGCGCACCGGCGTCACGGCCTGGACCGTCAACACGACGAGCGGTGCGCTGACCGCCGCCGCGACCAATGCGACGATCACCTACACCTATAACGGTCTTGGCGAAGTGACGCGCAAGACCGAGGCCACCGGCAATTATACCGACTATGCCTATGACACGATGGGCCGCCAGTCGACGATCACCAGCTCGAGCTTCGTCGATCATGCCGGCGCCACCGTCCAGCGCATCGCCAACAATTATTATAACGGCATCAACAACCTGACCCGCACCGTCGAGAACACGACGCGGATCACGACCTACGCCTATGATTCCGCGGGCCGCATGGTCGTCATGACCGATGCCAATGGAGCCTCGCATAATTATGCCTATGACGTGGCCGGGCGGCTGGTGCGCGAGCATCGCAACCGGATGAACTCGGCAGGCGTCGCGGTCGGCTGGGAGGCGACCGCCTACCGCTATGATGCGCTCGGCCGGGTGATCGGCCAGGGGATGAGCCTGTGGAGCGGGACGGCGTGGGCGACGCCTGCCGAGGAGACGCAGGTCGCGTACAACGCGCATGGCGAGACGGTCGGCCGCGGGATCAACGCGACGACGCAGGAGTCGTTCGCTTATGATGCCGGCGGGCGGGTGTGGCGCTCGACGTCGGGCGACGGGACGGTCAAGCTGTACGTCTATGACGCCAACGGCAATGCCACGCTGACGATCGCGTCGTCGGGCCGGGCGCTGCCGTCGGGCTATAGCTGGGCGACGATCACGCTCGACCAGGCGATCAGCCTGTTGACCAGCAATGGCACGGCGGCGATCGGCACGGTCAACGTCGCGGGCATGGTGGTGACGATCACCAAGGTCGATACGCGCAACCAGAATGTCGAGACGATCGAGCCGCTGCGCGAGACCACCGCGATCGGCACGGCGTCGACGCTGGTCAGCCACAAGCGCACCTATAACGCGTTCGGCGAGGTGATCCAGGAGACCGATGCGCGCGGCTACGTCACCGACTTCACCTACAATACGATGGGCCGGAACATCCAGCGCCAGCAGCCGACCGTGAGCTGGACGGCGGAGAACGGCGCAATCACCAATGCGCGGCCGACCGAGACCTATTATTACGATCTGTCGGGGCGGCTGGTGGGCGTGCGCGACGC